>ERZ772831.361-NODE-361-length-48804-cov-22.399639_pt1 | contig 48804 bp, 49 predicted proteins | sample MGYA00580858_ERZ772831 | MGnify/ENA primary metagenome ERZ772831 (study PRJEB29015, sample SAMEA2737694) | human gut metagenome | biome: human gut; feature: human-associated habitat; material: faeces | place: China | collected 2012 ... | reverse complement strand
AGAAGAAATCACTGTTGCCCAGCAGCAAAAGGTTTTGGGACAAATAGACGAAACGATGCGAAATAACTTTCGTGTTCTTTCCAATTACTTTAAGGCAGGTGAGATTTCCCTTGAAAGGTGGTTGAATGAACTGATTCCTGATGCCAAATTACGTCCATTTCTTACACCTACTTCTGGAGCAATCATCCCGGAAGGACATGATTATACGGTGTTGCATCATAATGGAATCACAGAGCTCATCCTCCGCTGTAATCTTCGGGAAGTCTTCCAGGATAAAGGTAGTGAGTCTGAGAAAAACTCCACTGACTTCGATGAGGACTATGAGTATTATGCCCATTTTGCACTGGTGAATACAGATGGTGGCAAGGTAAAGGCCATCTGTTCATGGGGAGGATTCTATGATTATTACGCATCACAAAGCAGTAAAGAGCAAGAGGCTTTTCTTGCAGATTTAGAGGCGAAGAAATATCCCCGCTTACTCTACTTGCTCACACAAAGCGAATATAGATTTGAAAAGGTCAATGGGATAGGGGGATTTTCGATAGAAACAGATATCGACTATACTGATGATAAGGAAGAATTGGGAAGAAAAGCAAATGAATTCTTCACTCTTCATTCTTCGTTCTTCACTCAACTTGTAGCAGCAGCCGTTGAGTTATGGAAAGGAACGCGTCTATTGGTATGGCGCCAGTTGTTGCAGCGTTATGTACTGCTTCATAAGGTGCCAGTAATAGACCAATAAGAGCATGAACGCCTCGAAATTCATCTTAACAGTAGATGAGGATGTAGAGCTCTAACTCCCGTCCCCCCGCCGCCCGCAGCAAGCTATAATAAGCCAGTCCCATCCCGCACAATCTGGCGAAGACCTTTGATGGTCCGCCAACCTTAGAGCGTAGCGGTTCCGAGCACCGAGTAGGGCGGTTACATCCCTAATCCCTATGGTAGGGATTTAGGGCTTGGGTATAGGGTAAGGACCCTCCCGCTGGGGAGGGACAGGTGGGGCACATACAGCACCGAGTAGGGCGGTTACATCTCTAATCTATTCCAACTGGTGCTGCAAAGCCCAGCTGCCAGCATCAAAGCCCGGACACTCCTTCGGAGTAGTCCCCGGCAAGTCCCGATGCCCCACAATCTTCGCTTTCGGAAACAGTTTTTTTAGAACTGCCAGCAATTCTTGAATTCGCTCAAACTGTTGCGGAGTAATAGTATTGCAAGCCCTGCCTTCCTCATTCAATCCCCCTTCATAACAGATGCCAATCGAGCATCTATTATAAGGTCTGGCATGAGCCCCCACCTCCAGCAACTTACGGTGCTGCGTCATCGTCCCATCCTTCCTGATATAGAAGTGATATCCGATATCATAAAACCCACGTGCCTTATGGTCGCGTCGCAGCTGTTCAACACTATAGTCCTGATTGCGTCGGGTAGCCGAGCAATGCAGCACCAGAAATCTGATAGAGTCGGCAGACATCATGTTCTTGCCGTCCTCCACTTTGGCGAGGAGCAAGCGCTCAGATCGCACCTTCTCCCCACCAATGTTCATAGGAAATGTATCTTTAGTCATAAGATTAATTCTACATTAAACATTCAACATTGCACAAGAGCTAACGCCCAGTGCCGTGAGCGCTGCAATCAGCGCTTGTACGATGGCATTCACGATTTGAGTCCACGAAATCCGGTTCGGATTTGATTCAGAGTTAGAACGAAACATTTTCATAATCAATGATATTTAAAAGTGAAACAATAAGTTAAGGGTAAGCAGTGCCTCCCTTTTTCAGAGGCAAGGCACTGCTAGATTGGCTTATCCCATGTTGCCGTCTGAACCAGCATCAGTTCCGCCACCGTCGGTGCCTGCGTTCTCACCGCCGTTCTCGCTGCCACCACCTTGAGTGTTATCACCCTTGTCAGATGGCTTGGTGTCAGGATCAGTAGTACTACCGTCAGTAGCCCCGTCCTTCTTCTCTTCACCGTACTTCACAAGTTCGATGGAACCAGGAAGCAGGTTGTAGATACGGCTGCCATTTTGCAACTTGGTGAAAGAAGGACGGAAAGCAGGAACAAGACTCTTCACGAGTTTGGCGTTTGCCTTATTCACATCTTCTACGGCTTTGCCGGTAATGAAGCGGATGTAGAGCTTGCCGAATCCGAGCAATTCGATGTCGTAACCCTTCTTCAGGTTCTCCTTCACGTAGTAGGCATAGCGGTCGAGCACCGCCTTTACGTCTGCAGGAGTAGCTGTAGACTCCACTGCGATTTGGTTAGCAACCTCCTCGGTAGTCAAGGTACCATAACTGTAAGGGCGAACGCTGTAAACGGTCTTACCCTCTTTAGGACCCATGTTCATGGTCTTCTTTGCAACTTTGTAACTCTTACTCATAATTTAAAACATTTAAAAGATTAATACTAGTGTTATGTCATCGTCAGTTCAAAGAGATGAGCCATCCCGTTTGTTCTGATTGACGTTGCAAAGATGGTGCAAACGAGAACAATGCCTAGCTAGCTTGAGCATTGTCGAGTGCAGCCCATCTTCGAACGCAGTGCAAAGGTACAACATTGGCGAGGCGAAAGCAAACTCCTTCACTGGCGTTCACTATCTGTTTACCACTCATTCACTATACGTCCACTTTTAATAAAAATCAAAGCAATGGAAGATAATAATAAGGCAAATATCGTCTTTAATATCTCTGGCGGTAACAACCAGATTTTGCCCAATGCTATCAAGGCTGAGCAGAACTTCTATGGCGACAAGTATATCGAGGAGATGATGAAGACCAAGAACCAAAGTCTGGAGCCTGTCCTCTCACCTGAAACAACCCGTCTCTCCCTATATATTAATAATGTAGAAGCGTTGTCTGAGTATGTTGGCAAACTCTCCGCTTGTACCAATGCCAAGGAATTGGCACAGGTGGTGATGGATATGGTGAATGATACAGATGTAAAGGTTGACCAATATAATATGGTGAAGCAGGAGTTCATCGAAGTCTTACAGCCCTTGGCTCCTCAGGTTACCACAGGCATCAGTAACATCCGAAAGTATATCAATGAAGCTTGGTATAAGTGGAAATGACCATCAATGAAGAGCAATACAAAAAATGCTGACAAAAGGCTCATTTAGGCCCTCCAAAATTTCAGAATTTTCAATGAATCTAAATTCAATTTGTAGAATTGAAATTATGTTGAGGCTTGGTAAGTTGTTGATAATCAGTAGTGTGTAAAAATTGAAGAATATACTTGGTCTCTTAAAAATCTATAGTCGTACGACTATGACCCCTATAGTTGTACGACTATAACTCCAGAGTTGTACAACTATAGCATGTATAGTCGTACAACTGTAGCTTTACAGTCGTACAACTATAGGATTTTCAACTCGCAAAACTTGCGGATTATGGTCAATTGCTGCTAAAATAAGGCTTTTATTGATTCTAGATTGTTAATTTGGTATGAAGGATAAATATTTGTACATGAATGCAATAAACTAAAGAATATGATAAAAATGAAGCTACCAAGTGGGAAAGAACTTTCTGTAAGAACTTCGCCAGGAGATACAATAGAAAAGAAGGAAGCAAAAGCCTCTTCTGAAAAATCAGATACTATCTTCAATATCTATGGCGGTAATAATACCATCGCTCCAACTGCAGTAAAAGCAGAGCAAAATATTGAAACTTCAGAAAAATGAAAAAGTTTAAGCCTTTATATCAATTTCGTCAAGATCTGTTCAACTCCTTGAGTGAGAAGAAAGGTCTGGTTCAGGAATTGTGCCATATCAAGAATAGTCCTTTTGCAGAGGCTGCACTCCCAGCTTTGGAAGAGCTGATTCATCGCATACCAAAGTTTGAAAAATTGATATATGGTCACAGCTTTCCAATGGAGGAGAAAGATTTAGGTTATTGTCCTTCAGCCTTTTTCCTTCCAGAGTCTTTGTTCTTCGAAGTGAGATGGGTAGCTTTGCAGGTTTTGCGTAAACGTAAAGAGATAATCAAGTTTATATCTTATCGTGACCAGATAGAAAAGCTTATCCTTTTAGGGCAGACAACAGAAGCCTTGGAACTTTTGGAAGATTGCAAGCAAAAGCTTGGCTATTCCATGTGGTATTATGAGATGAAATTGTCGGTGTATGGTTTGATGGGGGATAGTGAACAGATGATACGTTTGGTATCAGAAGTCAACCAGATACATAAAGAGGATAAAAGGGGATATGTTTCTCTCCTGCTTCATTTCTTATATAAGCGAAGCATGGAAAACATATCTGCCTTGGATTTTGATATGGAATTGGAGTCTATATTTAAGCGCAATTCCAAGACATACCTGAAGGATCGAGACAATTATTTCCTGTTCCGGTTGAATTTCTATTGCAATAGTTCTATCAAGGAATTGGCGCCCATGCTTCTTTTTGAATCTACCAATTCTCTTATAGACCGCTACATTTTGTTGATTCGTATCATCAAGGTTTGCAGTATCCAGTCTGGACTGGAAAATTATGCTCTAACAGAAGTTGGTAGTCATCTGTATAAGCGTTTAAAAGACCCAGATTTATTGCCGCTGGTAGCTTTGTGCAAGGAAAAATTGCCTGAGAGTTATTTTGATACAGCATTCGTCAGCGTCTTAGACCATTATTATGTGGGCGAATATGAAGAAGTTATCAGGGAATGCAAGTCGTATATAGCAAAGAATCCTTCAGACTTTGATTTTATTAAGCTCTATTGCCATTCTTTGATATTGGCGAAGAAGGGTTTTCAAAATATAACCACAGATGCTGATACTCCCATCAATAAACTGGCGCATTTAGTCTATTTGATAAAGAATGGCGATAACATCAAGGAGAATATCTATAAGTTCTATCAGTTCAGCAAGCGCTTATATGGATTTTCTATTTGTGCAGAATTAGATTATTTTCATAAGCGGCAGCAGGATATGAACGATACAACAAATCTGCATTTTATGTTCAAGCGCACCTTTGATCCTTACTTTGCCAAAATGTTTGATGAGACAGATGAACAAATCGAATATTTGGATGAGGCATCTCATCATATTTCGGGTTCGGTAGTTATCAAGTATCAGAAACATCGCATTCAGAATATCATCAATGAGGATGATGGTGTAGTAGATTGTATCAGCAGCATAGACAATGCCCGTATATTGCATAACAATAAAGAATACGAAAAGAGTAATGCCTTGCTGGATGATATTTGCAAGGAGTACAAAGAATGTGTTCCTGTAGTTCAGTCTGCAGTAAACTTATGCTTTAGCAATTTTGTTGAGACTGGTGACAGTATGGGAGCCATTCGTTACTATGTTGGTAAATATATGGAAAACCATGCCTTTGTTGCAAAGTTGATGACTAAGGATTTTGTTTATCATCTCAATCGTAGCAAGTATAAAGGTTTACGGTATAATTTGGATTTCCTGATATTTGCCGTGATGAATATTCGTGAGGAATCCGACTTGAGTTTTCTCTTGGAGTCCTATTGTCGATATTTGGAGGTAAAGCCGATACAAGGACTTCTCAAGGTCTTTGAAACCTTCGACCAGAAGAAGGTGGAAGTGTTCTTGGCGCAAATTGTACAGGACGATTTTCTTCGACATACCACATTCGTAGAGAGTACCCGTGAAGTTTTGGATCAGATGCGTGCCATTATAGCCTATCTTGTCAAAATGGACACCTCTCATAAGGAGCAATACCTGAAGTGGCAACAGGCATTGTCTGAGGAGATGATAGCTTATGAGTGTATGCGAAAGGTGGATGAGAGCAAGATATATGCTAACCAGCCTGCGATTATAAAGTATGAGTTGGCAGATATCCGTCGCCTTTATGAACAATATGGCACACAGAATAAACTCTTGGAATATGGTAGCTTAATGGTACTTGTAGATCAGATGAAGAGCCATCCTGACGAGCAGGTACGTGATGTGTGGTCATCCGGTGTCCATTTTACCGATAACTCATTGAAGGAGATATCGTACCAGCTTTATGACAAGATACGCTATAAATTTTTGAAGAGCAAGTTTGGTCTGGGCACCTATCTGAGTACTCGTATCCGTCATGGCGTCTTTGAAGGAGAGGTACGTTCTGTTTTTGATGAAAGCGTTCTGGTTCTCAACATGGTAAATGAAAAGTATGTGCCAATTACATATTGGAGAAATCGCTGTGCGCTTTCAGAGAATGAGAATGATTATTTGATGACAGAGTTGGAGAAATTTTCTCAGAAGGTAGATACTTGCATATCTTCTTTCAAGAGTGATGTGCTGCAAATAAGGATAGATGAAAAGGACAAGGGTGCTTTCGATTATATATTGAGCGATGATAAAATTTGTATGGATGTCCTTCATTCTTATTTGAACTCCGATTCTTTTGAAACCTTCTGCGATATGTTAATGTATACCATGTGGGAGGTAACAGCAGTTAATTTGACGAAAATTAGGGCTATTCTTCAAGGAGAGTTCATCACTCATCTTCGCACTGCATTGGATGATTTGAGTCCAATTTGCGATAAGATCAGCAATACTAGGTTCAAGACTGCGTTCCGTCACACCCTGAGTGATTGTCGCTCACGATTAGAGCGACGGATAGGTGCTGTTACAGAATGGTTTCATATCCAGGATGCCAAGTTTGATGATTTCAATTTTGCCAATCAGTTGAATATAGTTTGGAATATTACCTGCAAGATGCATCCAAGTATTAATTGTACAATGCATTGCAATTGTATCGAAGATTTGAAGATAAAGGGAGAGTATTGCATTCATATCAGTGATTTGCTTCGTATCTTCATTACCAACATGATGCTTCATAGCAAGGATGAATATAAAAAAGAGTTCAATGTCAATGCAACGGTTGAAGACGGAGTTTTGACGATTATTTTTGAAAATAATTGCTCAGGCGACGCAGAATTGTTAAACGAGAAATTCACTCAGCTGTTGTCATCAGAGGATAGACTTCAGAAAGAAGGCGGCAGCGGACTCGTGAAAGCTCGTAAGATAGTGCGTTACGATTTAGGCTGTACCGACAATGAAGTTTCTATCAAGGTAAATGATGGCAAGTGTCGCTCTGTGATAACTATTAACCTGTCAAATATTCGAGCCAATGGATAATAAGAAAATATTATTGGTGGAAGATATGGAGGAGAAGGCAAATGCCATCATCGCCTATCTGAAAGAGGCTTTTCCTGGCATAGAGGTCGTGCGCCGAGAATCTTATAATTCTTCGCAGAAGGAAATCTATGAGCATCATAAAGACTATTTCGTGATACTCCTGGATATGTCGATGCATACATTTGACCGTTCAAAGGAAGAAAGTGGTGGCGAACCGGAGCCTGTGGCAGGAAGAAAAATCCTCAATGGTATGTATCTGCGTGACATCGGCACGAAAGTAATAGTCGTAACGATGTATGGAAGTCATGAAGGAAAGAAACTTCTCACCTTTGTAAATGACTTGAAAGAGGAATACCCAGACAACTACAGTGATTATGTTTTTTTCTCCTTTCAGAAGAATGATTGGAAAGAAAAGTTAAAACAGCAAATCTTACATTTATTATGATTAGCATATTGATAATGGAAGACCAAGAGGAGAAAATTTCAGCAATGAAGTCTCTTTTGGTGGATGAGTGTAATATACCGGAAGAGGCGATAGATGTAGCTAAGAATATCTTTGATGGCCGTTTGTTGCTGCAAGAAAAAATCTATGATTTGCTCCTCCTTGATATGGTACTTCCTGCTAGGGCAGATTTGGAACCCAACGAAGACGACTCGCCAAAATTTATCGAGGATATTTATACTAATCCCAATATTTACATACCGAGTCAGATTGTAGGTGAAACGTCTCATGATGATAAGTTTGAGGAACTGAAACTGAGATTTGAAGATAAGTTGTGGACTCTCGTACAGTACAAGAATAATTCCAACGACTGGAAATCAAAGATACGAGCCAAGGTCTTCCATCTTCAGAGGCATATTCAGCAAGTAGAAACTTCCGTAAGTCAGAAGTCTCATTACGACCTGGCTATTGTATGTGCTTTGCGAGACGAGTACAATGCTCTTTTAGAAGTTTTTGGTAAGGACAGATGGAAAAAGTGTCAAGACAGTACGTTCCCGCTCCCTTATCATACTTGTAGAATTGCAACATCAGGTATAGGACAGGAATATTCTGTTTGTGCTGTATGTGTTGGAAATCCCGGAATGGTACAGACATCTATTTACACAACAGCTGTCTGCAAGATCTTTACGCCGAAGACGATTTTCATGACTGGTTTTTCTGCTGGTTTAAAAGAATGTAAACTCAATTTTGGCGATATTGTTATAGCCAAGTCTGTGCAGGATTATTCTAGGGGTAAGATGCAGGATGAGCCTACAGGAACGGTTCGTTTCCTTCGTGAAATCCATCAGATAAGTGTATCCCATCGTCTACAGTATGCTGCAGAAGAAATCTCTTCCGACAGAGGTTACTTGTCAGATATCAACTTACAGTTGAAAGATATGAATCTTTTGGAGGATGGAGAAAATGTAAAAGCCGTTGTTGCCCCTACCGTTTGTGGTCCCTTTGTCGTTGCTTCTTCTGAAATAGTAGATGACATAAATGAGATGGACAGAAATCTGATGGCACTTGATATGGAAGGTTTTGGACTTTACGCTGCTTGTCAGGCAATGGATGTAGAATGTTTGTGGGTAAAGGGAGTCGCAGATTATGGCAAGTCAGGCAAGGGCAATGCCTACCATAAGCTAGCAAGTTATGCTAGCGCCATGTTTTTATATAAATTGATAAAGGAAAGCTTGTAATTTCCTTTCTTCTACGCAAGATTTTTTCAAAATCTCTTGGTTGTTCCGGAATAAAGTTGTATCTTTGCTTTCTATAAAAATAAAGTAGAATAATAGCATATGTCTAAAGATAATAACAACTTAACAATATTGTTAGGGCAATCAGTACTTTTGCCTTCTCAAAATGAAATTCAAAGGAGAATATATTCTATTCGTGGCGTGCAGGTGATGCTTGATCGTGACCTCGCCCAGCTCTACCAAGTTGAGACAAAAGTTCTTAATCAGGCAGTAAAGCGTAACATGAAGCGCTTTCCTGATTATTATATGTTTCGTTTGACAGAAGAGGAATGGAATAATTGGAAGTCACAATTTGTGACCTTCAATTATATGAGTGAAGATGAAATTCAGGCTATAAAGATGGGAGTCAGACGTCCTCCTTTTGCTTTTACTGAACAAGGTGTAAGCCAATTGTCATCCGTATTGAAAAGTGACCGTGCTATTGAGACAAGCATTCGCATAATCGATGTTTTTGTTGCCATGCGCAAATTTATCTTCTCTAATGCAGGATTATTTCAGAGAATAGAGTCGCTTGAAGCATTTCGTATAGAAACTAAACGAGGCTTGAAAAATATAGATGCTCGTTTTGATCAGATTATGAGTCGTCTAGATGATGGTTCGCTTAAGCAAAAATTGGGAATTTTCTTTGATGGACAAATGTTTGATGCCTTTGTCTTGGTAGAGGAGCTAATCCATAAGGCTAAACGTAGGATCGTACTAATTGATGACTATATAACAGCTTCTCTCTTGGATCGTTTTCATAAGCGTAATACAGGCGTAACTTTAGATTGTTATGTGAAAAGTCGATTTGCAACACCTGCTTTATGTGATGCTATAGCAAATTATAACACCCAGTATCCTTTAGAGCCGACAAGACTTCATACCTTTGAGCGTTCACATGATCGTTGGCTTATTATAGACGATATCGTTTATCATTTTGGTGCATCTCTAAAAGATTTAGGCAAGCGTTGGTTTTCTGTCGATATTGTAACAGAACATACAGCAGATGATTTTATTTCGCGCCTGTAAAAGGCAGAATATTAAAAAAATATCCCCCATTCGAGTGGCGACGAGCGCAGAGCGATACTGCGGTGGGGAACAAAAATGATAGTCCCACCCAGCAAGCCGTCCCCATGCGCCATAATCAGCAACCTATAAACTATTAATTGTAAATTAAAAATTGTAAACTCTCTTTCCCCAGGCGGTCCCATCCCGCACAATATGGCGAAGACCTTTGATGGTCCGCCAACCTTAGAGCGCAGCGGTTCCGAGCACCGAGTAGGGCGGTTTCCTCCCTCTCCCCTGAGGGTGAGAGGGTCGGGGTGAGAGGTGGAGCCCTCTTTAAGGGTAAAGAGGGACGGGGTGATTTTCGAAAAAACTCCTTCTTTAATGCTAAAGAAGGCTGGGATGATTTTAGAAATTCTTTTTTTAAAGAACAAAAGATAAACCAATGAATATAGTAAAAACAGAAATAGAAGGCGTCCTCATTATAGAGCCACGCCTCTTCCGCGACTCTCGTGGCTACTTCTTCGAGAGTTTCAGCGAGCGAGAGTTTGAAGAAAAGGTTGCCCCAATTCTGGGACACAGTGTTCACTTCTGCCAAGACAATGAGTCTATGAGTAGTTATGGCGTAATGCGAGGCTTGCACTTCCAGCGTCCTCCTTATACCCAGAGCAAGTTGGTGCGCTGCGTAAAGGGCAGAGTCCTCGATGTCGCTGTAGATATTCGTAAAGGCTCCCCTACTTATGGTAAGCATGTTGCAGTAGAGTTAAACGAAGACAATCATGTCCAGTTCTTCATACCAAAGGGCTTTGCCCATGGTTTCGCTGTCCTCTCAGAAACCGCAGTCTTCCAGTACAAGTGTGATGAGTTCTATCATCCAGAGGCAGATGGAGGCATTTCTATCCTCGATGATACCCTCGGTATTGATTGGAAGATACCAACAGAACATGCCAATCTCTCAGAGAAAGATACGAAGCATGCGATGCTGAAAGACTTTGATTCTCCATTCGATATCAACGTGGATTTATACAAGTAAGAGTCTTATGTCAGATAAGAGTTTTTAGAGCGAATGCTCTTGATGCTCCAATAAGTCTTTAAGACATTTAAAGCTCTGCGTACCAACAGAAACAATATAATACAATGAATAAAGAAGATAGAAATACCTTTAGAAAGGAAATGTTAGGTAAGTTAGAAGAACAATGGGCTAAGTCGAATAGCCCAGAAGATGACCTCTTCTATTACCACCCTTCTGAAGATAAAATAGTCCTCTCCCATGCCCTGTTCTGGGTAATGACCCAAAACATTAAAGGTAAGGTAGGAAAGGAAAAGTACTTATTGCTTCTCCGCCAATATCAGGAAGAAATGCTTGAAGCCTACTTGACGGAATCAGAAGATTTCAAAGACTTGCTGCACTATTGCAACATCATGTACAATGCTCTTCCTATGCTGCTTCGAAGCACATACGATTTCCATACCCACTTAGATGCTCGCAAGCTAGCTGCCATTACGATTGTCGCTGGTGGCTATGGTGGTGATATGCCCGAAGACCAGGCTTACGACCTCCTCGATGATATAGACTTCTATTATAATAAGGTGAAGTGCCGCAAGATAGAAAAGCTCTTGCCAACATTGAACAAACTGGTGATACAAGAGCAAAAGTTCCTATAGTAACGGTCACAGGTTACACTTTTATCTAGAAAGCTTGAAGAATAAAATCTAAGGATTTAAAAAATAATAAAATAGGAGGTAATAACAATGAAGGTTACAAAATACGAAATAGACATGTTGAATGTGAAAGCAGCAGATGCTTTTCTTATTCATTTTTTCAACGATGAAAACAATTATGAATATGTTGTTCTCATAGATGGAGGTAATTATGATGATGGAAAGACTATAGCAGAATTTATAAGAAACAACTATAGTCAACATTACATAGACTTAGCTATTTGTACCCATTGTGATAAAGACCATTATGGTGGACTTATTTATCTTTTGGAACAGCAAAGAGACGATGGGGATGATAATATGGACATACAAGAAATATGGGTAGATGATCCTGCTAATCATGTGGAGTTGGGAAAAATCAAATGGTATCGCAAGCAAAAAACTTTAGAGATTGAGGCTCGTTCAGTGTTTGATTTAGGTGATACTAATTTAATGGAACTTATAGATAAATTGGTTGATGATAAAAAGATTAGGTTCTTCGAACCTTTTGCAGATGCTGATGATTATTCTGTTGAATCTTATATCTCTTCAAAATGGTCAGGACTGATAAACGTTATTGGTCCGACTGTAGATTATTATTCGGATTTGGTGCCTGATTTTCGTAATGATTTGCATAAGAAAGATTATGAAACAGATGAAAATGAAGACTCTTCCGTAGAATTGACAGAAGGTCAAGTATATAGCAAAACTTTAGAGGATGCAGGGGATGATCCATCTACACATAACCAAAGCAGTGTTATTGTAAAATTTATACCTGACGATGATAATGTCTTTTTGTTTATGGGAGATGCTGGTAGAGATGCAATAGACAATATGTCGGAAGAAAATATTGATTCTATTCAAAATGTATATTGGTTGAAAGTTCCCCATCATGGGAGTAAATATAATATAGATAATGATATGATCAATCACATACATCCTGAGGTTGCTTATATTTCAACAGAAAAGTATGGGCATTATTTGAGTAAGGCTGTGATAAATGCTTTAAAGAAAGCAGGAGCAGATGTGTATTCGACTAATGTGAATGGGAGTATGTGCCATCATCATAATACCATAACTCATGCAGGTTATTCAACAGCTAATCCTTTATAATTATGATTGGAGAAAAGAAAATTGGCTTGGCTCTATCAGGAGGAGGCTATAGAGCTGCTGCCTATCATATTGGAACATTACGAGCACTCCATAAACTTAATGTCCTTGATAAGGTAGATGTTATATCTTCAGTATCGGGAGGTTCCATAACGGCTGCTTACTATGTTCTAAATAAGGATAAAGGATTTGATTCCTTTGAAAAATCCTTTAAGGAGAAGCTTAAACATAATGTTTTATGGATAGCCATTATAGAACTTTTATTAGTAATCGGAGCGATCATTGCTATAGTTAGGTTCTCTCCAGATGGTTGTGGCGTGTGGGCTTTTACTGGGTGTATTGTATTGCTCTTATTGGTATGGTATTATATCTTGCCTGTAAGTAGATTTATAGAATGGGCATATTGGCTGTTGTTCTTTAAAGGAGCAAAATTAGACACCTTACCAGATTCTCCAGTTCTTGCTATTAATTCTACAGATTTATCTACTGGTAATCAGTTTACTTTCTCACAGGATAGGATGACCTGTTATCCTTATAGGAATAAACTACAGTTTAAAACTTCAGGCTTTCCTTTAGCAAGAGCTGTGATGGCATCGTCATGTGTTCCGCAATTTTTTTCACCGATAAAGATAGGCAAAAAGTATAGAACAGGTAAAAGTTTAAAGAAACCATTATTAGTAGATGGAGGTCTTTATGATAACCAAGGCGCACATAAATTTGATAGTAGTGATAGCTTTTTTGCTGTAGATTATGCTATAGTTAGTGATGCTGGTAATACTCAGATTTCATCCAAGAAGTGTATTAACCCAATCATGACACTATTGACTACTGCTAATATTTTGATGAAGCGAATTAAAAACTTTCAAAGACAACACAATAGTTATATTCCGGATAACAAGAAGAAAACGCTATATGCTTATACGGATTTGATGTGGATAGCTTATGAAGAGTTTCCTATACGCTTTGTGATGAATATAAAAAACGGTTATATACCTAAAATCGTCTTAGATGCACATGGCATAACAGATGATATGCTATTACGGTTGAAAGAAGAAAAGACTTCGAAAAAAGCAGTAGATGAAGTGCTTCATCTTGTCCAAAAGAATATTGGTTGGGATGAATTGTTGAAGAGGGTGCCCCAGAATCATTCAACAGCTGCTAAGGTTAGTACTTGTTTAGTTGGCTTAAGTAAAAAAGAAATCAATGCACTTATAGAGCATTCAGAGTGGATGACTGAGGTACAAGTTCGCATGCATTTACCTTTCTTACTTAAATAACAATTAGAATGATTCTTTAAACAAAAAGAGATTATGGCAAATTTGAAGATTATTATATGTGATGTTGGAAATGCTGCTTCTGCAATAGTAAAAGTGCCTACTGGGTATTCTATTATGATAGATTGTGGATGCAATAATGAAAAGGATAATCCTGTAGATATTTTTTTCAGAAATGCAGAATGGCTGCAACCTAAAGATTACGTGACTCAATCTGGGGGGCATTATAAGTTGGCTTTACTTCACATTACGCATCCTGATGATGATCATGTAAGAAATGCCGAGCGAGTGAAAAAAGAACTGAATCCTTATTTAGTTCGCCGCAATAAATGTAGCTTGTTTTCTGATAGTGATTCTATTAATCAAGATTACAAAAAACATATAGATTCAATTTACAATGGTAAAAAACCGGAGATTGTCAATTATGGATTAGAAGTTAATGAAACCTTTTACATCCCTTTAGAAACAGTTCAAAATAATGCCAAATTGAATAAGAAGGTAAGAAATAATTCTAGTATCCTTAGATACATCAAATACGATGGATACCGAATTCTTTTTGCTGGCGATTTAGAAAAAGATGGTTGGGAATGGTTATGTAATAATGATTTAAGATTTATAAGATTAATGAAGGAGGGATTGGATATTCTAATAGCTCCCCATCATGGTCATGTTTCTGGGTTCCCAAAGTCCTTGTTTGATTTGACAGGAAATGTAAGATGTGTAATACATTCAAAAGATTCTGAAGCCAATAAAGATGGAACAGATGTGTCTTCACAATATGATGATTATTGTAATGGAATTGAATATAAGGCTTTATCTGATAAGCAATATTATAAAGGTAAAGTTTTGACAACTCGTAGTAATGGAAATATATTTATTTCTATTTCTGATGGAAAAATGAATATGTGGACAAGCAAAGCTTCATCGAATCATGAAAGAAATAATTGGTAAAATGCAGCATTAGTGATTCTTGGTCTCTATTATTATCCAGGCGGTCCCATCCCGCACAATATGGCGAAGACCTTTGATGGTCCGCCAACCTTAGAGCGCAGCGGTTCCGAGCACCGAGTAGGGCGGTTTCCCTCTTCTTCCCTGAGGGGAGAAGACCGAGATGAGAGGTGGAGCCTTCCTTAACGGTAAGGAAGGACGGGTAGGTTTTCGAAAAATCTTATGTAAGAACTTAAGTTAGAATCATGAATATAATCAAAACAGATATTGAGGGCGTTCTCATTATAGAGCCACGCCTCTTCCGTGATGCTCGTGGCTACTTCTTCGAGAGTTTCTGCAAACGAGAGTTTGAAGAGAAGATCTCTCCTATTCTGGGACACAGTGTTCACTTCTGCCAAGACAACGAGTCGATGAGTAGTTATGGCGTCATGCGAGGTTTGCACTTCCAGTGCCCACCATATACTCAGAGTAAGTTGGTACGCTGCGTAAAAGGCAGAGTGCTTGATGTAGCAGTGGACATTCGCAAAGGCTCCCCTACTTACGGCAAGCATGTGGCAGTAGAACTGACAGAAGACAATCATCGCCAGTTCTTCATCCCTAAGGGCTTTGCCCATGGTTTCGCCGTCCTCTCAGAGACAACGGTCTTCCAGTACAAGTGTGATAACTTCTATCACCCAGAGGCAGATGGAGGCATAAGTATCCTCGATGATAGCCTTGGTATTGATTGGAAGATTCCAACAGAACATGCCAACCTCTCAGAGAAAGATACGAAGCATACGATGCTGAAAGACTTTGATTCGCCATTCGACATCAATGTGGATTTGTACGAACATGAATAACAGATAATACATGATAGTTTTACCAGATACAAAAACTTTTGATTCCAGTATACGCTTGGTGCAACTCGTTGGAGGTGTCACAAAAGCAAATATGCTAAAGGTATGCGACAAACTCGACCTGTACGTTAGTCCGAACTTGAAAAAGGACGAGACGGCACGCCGAGTGGCACAAGAACTGCTCGATAGTCCTATTGAGATATTGAGCAACCTCAACAAGCAAGAGTTGCAAATTATCGATGAGTTTGTCAAGGGCGGTGCCAACACCTATGTCGTTCGCAAAATGCGCAAGACCCAGTACAAGCTTCAGAAGCTATATTTGGTTGCAACCTATTGCGATGAGGAAAATCAAGAATGGCACATGCTGATGCCCGATGAATTGCGTGAGGCTTTGTCAAGCAACTATAAGTTCTATCTTGATTTGGCAGAGAAAGGTCAGAAAGGACCAACTGCCAAACAGCTTCGTATGATGGCAGCGATGAAGCGGATCATGGGAGAATAAAGGTGATTTTGGAAGCCGCGTTGAGAACAACCTTGAAACATTCAAGGCACAGAGCCATGCGATTATTGCCAACCGCTATGACTCTTGCCTTGACGATGTAAAGGATAAGGGTTATACACGAGATATTTTCCGCAGGGACTAAAGGTCCTCTATCCACCCGAATACGGCATGGGTATCCAGACAAGGACAAGCCTTCGGCGTAGTGCCAGGCAAGTCGTGATGTCCCACAATCTTCGCTTTCGGAAACAACTTATGCAGCTTATACAGCAATTCGATAATACGTTCAGTCTGTGCCTCGGTGCGAGTATCACATGGCTTGCCATGCTCATCCAGACCACCCTCGTAGCAGATGCCTATCGAACAGCGGTTGTAAGGTCGGCAATGCGCCCCCACCTCCAACAGCTTGCGATGCTGCGTAATGGTACCATCCTTACGAATATAAAAATGGTAGCCGATGGTACGAAAGCCACGCTTCTTATGATCACGTATCAGTTGTTCAACACTATAATCCTGATTGCGCCGGGTAGCCGAACAATGCAGGATCAAAAATCTAACACTCTCGGACGACTGCATCAGTTCGCCGTCCTCTACCCTGGCTAGGAGGGTGCGCTCGTTGCGCACAGCCTCCCCACCAATGGTCATGGGATAAGTTTCCAACATCATAGCTGTAGCTATTGGGATTAATACTTTCATACTCTGTGATTGCGAATTACGGATTACTCAAAGTTAACGTTGCCATCGCCTCCTATGCCGCTGCCGGAGTCACCAGTATCTGTGTTTCCGCTGTCGGAACCACCACCAGTGCTGTCACCCTTGTCGGAAGGATTTGGTGTTGGTGTAGAGTTATTACCCTCATCGTCTGTTCCGTCAGAGGTGCTGTCCTCACCATACTTCACAAGGCTGATACGGTTAGGAATCAAGTCGTAGGTGCGCTTACCGTTGCGGTCAACAGTGAACGAAGGACGGAAGGCAGGAACAATGCTCTTCACCAGATTACTCTTCGCCTTCTTCGGGTCTGTTACCGACTTGTTGGTAATAAAGCGAAGGTAGAGCGTTCCGAAGCCAAGCAACTCGATGTTGTAACCCTTGGCAAGGTTGTCCATCACATAGTAGGCATAGCGGTCGAGTACCGCCTTCACGTCAGCCGTGGTAGCTGTAGATTCCGTAGAAATCTGCTTCGCTACCTGCTCAGTAGTCAATGTTCCGTTACTAACAGGACGAACACTGTAAACAGTCTCACCCTCACGCTTACCCATGGTGAGGGTACGAGAAAACACTTTGTAATACTTACTCATAATTTGAAACGTATTATAATTAATAATAATGTGTGGTCAGTTCTCAGACTCTCTATGTCTTCGATTTCTGAATCACGTTGCAAATACAGTGCAAACGAGAGCAGAGTCAAGCTTGCTTGGGCTATGCCGAGTGCTGCCTGTATTCGCTGGTGCAAAGATACAACAACAGCTCAGGGGCATCCGTCGAAGTGTGTCGATGAACGTCGAAGTTTCACGCAACCTAAAGATGCGCTTCCTTACACCCTGAAGATGCGCTTCGTTAACAGTCAAAGAAGCGCATCATCAGCACCTAACGATGCGCTTCATGAGAGTTCATACTAGCACTTCCTCGATGGAGTACACAGGTTCGCCCAAATACTCCTCGATAAGTTTCACCTCACGAATGGTGAGAATCTGCTTGTTATCAAACCTCTTGCCCTTGGCGGTTAAGAGTTCATATAGTTCCGTACAGCGTTTGATTTCGTTGGTCAGACGGCGCACGGCATTCTGCGGTTCGCAGTCCGGGAAATACATCATCGCCAATATGCGGCGAGTATAAGTTGCTTTTAGCTTCATATACATTATTATATTATAGTTCAACATTTTGTTACTGCCTTTCGAAAGACACTGCAAAGGTAAGGGGATAATGATAAAGAATATGGTGGATTATCTGATATGCCATATTGCTGTTGGAAATCTACGAATGAACTACGGATAATGTACGAAACGTTAAAATAATTAGTAAAACAATGGAAAATACTATAAGAATAACAGACTTGACATTCGATGAAATTGGGTTGATACACTATGTGCCAAACACGACTAGATTGAGAGTCTATATTGGTTGGATGAAACAATGCCGTACCATCAAGCAACTCATGGATCGTGTAATTTACATTATGCTATTAAGAGAGAAATATGTCACAAAAGATACTGCAGACAAGAAAGATTTCTATGAAAGTTGTCTTCCTTTCATCACACATATCTGCACATCCATTCCTATTACGACTTGGAGGGATAATGTCTATAGAGTATGGGCGTGGATAATCCAAAATGAGGAATGCAAAGCTATCATTGCTCATAAGAATGACAGAATCTCTACACTTAATATACCTGATATACCTGCAGGGCCAGATGGTACTGCCAATATTCTTTTCCAGGCAAGTTCTTTGGCTATGTGTGACTCCATTAAGTGTAATGCGGAGTTGGAAAATTTAAGACATACAGTTATTGCCCCAAAAACTCTTGCAGAATTAAGAAATAGAAGACATAGGGTACGGACTGTTCTTGTAACTGGACGTGTGGATCAAGTTACACCATTCGTAGCTCCTATGGTTAAACTTGTAGAAGAACGAAAAGTATCTGTTTGGTCACGAGCTTCTGAAGTAAAATTCGGAAGGCATCTTGTTAAATCACCACATTTTTATAACTTAACGGCAAAAACAAAAAGTATTAAAGCAAATAGCAGTGACCGAGTTACGATATCCGTAGAACATCGAGGACTCAAAGGATAGAGCAAACTATACAATAAGAAAGCCATTTGAGCGTTCTTATATTCAGAGACAAAAGAATTTAGCTGTTGCCATTTGTCATGAATGGCAAGCGCAAAACAGTGAGGTACAATTTTAATAATGATTTGATGGAATGTTGAATTGCGCAATCAATATTCATCAAATACTCATAAAGAAATGGATTCAAAACTCTTTACGATAGAAGACTTTCTAAGTTATCAAGAAAAGTTGCAGAATAGTATTAACACTAATAATGGTGAGTTCTTCTTTAATGAGACAATGGTGCATACTGATATGGTGCTAAACGGCATCCTTCAAGTTGCGATGTTACGTAATGAAGAAGTCAAGATGTTCTGCGGTGAGTTTACAGCATTTAGAAACGAGGCTAAGAATATAATAAATGACTTTAAAATGAAGGCCAAACCAGATGAGACAGATGTAGAAAAAATCGATAAATGGAATGGCTTTTTGCCTTATGAAACATTATTAGAAACGACAAAGTCATTCTTTGACAAAGGTGGCAAGTTGACTGTCATCTTAGAAAAAGATTTGTCGGAGTTATCAAAGGACACCACAATATGGAATATAATTAAAGAACCACTTTATAGTGGACAATTATCTTTCTACAAACTTACAGTTCCAGTTAGTTTAAACCATTTTACTATTGCTGGCACATCTTTTAGAAGAGAGAATTCTGCTGATGCTAGAACAGCAATTTGCAGTTTCAACAGTAAGGAAACTACAGATATATTGGATGACTCGTTCCATTATCTGCAAAAATTATCTGTACCAGTTAATGTTGCATAAAGTATGGAAGGTGAATTATTTTCGCATTCACAAACATTCTTAGGGGTTCTTCTGACATTAGTTGTATTGTGTTTATTCAATAATGAGAGTAATTTCTTGCTGGAGTTATTGACTACCTTTAATAACGACATGGAGAATTACCTAAAGAATTGTTTGGATAGCTTAAAAAAAGACATTTCTGCGAAATTCAAATTTCTCAATAATGGAGCTTATGACAAGGGATATTGGGAAACAAAACTTGATGATGCTAAGCGGTCGGAATTACTAAAGATAGCAAGCAAGGCCGAAAACACCTCTTATAATTTTTTCAACAAAGGAAACGAACTGATAGATCAATACACAGACACAAAGAAAAAGCGAGTGGAGAAAAAGGAAATTCTATTTATAGAGTTACATTTCTTTTTTGTTGGTTTGCTGCTAATGACTATAGATGCATGTTGTAAGGTAGGTATAGGATGGGCATTCTTCGTTTTACTCTTGGTTTTACAGTCTATGACGTTTACTACTCTACTTTGGGTATATTACTTTAAAAACATCCCATTTATAGAAGAATATCCTTCACAATTGATAAGTTCTAACAGTTGTTTGTTTTTTGGATTATTAAAAAATATAGGATTGCCTATAGTGGGGATAATTCTACTGTTATTCCCCTTTTGCTTTTTCAATTCTGTACTATTAGAATGCCTTATATTAGTAATTTTCTTGATTTTTGCGTTCTTTCATAGTAAAAGAGCTTTAAAAGATCTCAACCATTATAAGTACAATAGTCGCTTTGTCCTTAAACATACTATTTATATGCTATTCATAGCTTTTGTAGTAGCTATTTTTGTAAAAATAGTACTATCCGTTAAAGTTTCAAGTTACTTGCCTAATAGTAATTGGGACGATATAGCTACGATTGTAGGTTATTGGAAAATTAATATCAAAGATTTATCATCTCTTAATATGCTAGGCGATTTCTTCGTAGTATATTTTGTATTGGTATGTTTTATCGCACCATTACTTATAGGATATTGGCAAGATCGAAAGACAGCAAGAGATGTACTGGCACAATTACAAATGGAAAACGAAAAGTGTAAAAAAGAGGCAAAAAAGATGGCATCTGACTATAAAAACTTGATAGATGATTTCGTGCAGACTCACAAGTAATCGAGAAGATGAAAGCACCAGCTACAAAAGAAGAATTCATTAGCAGGTGGTAGCGGTACACACTTGTTGCAAAAATAAATATTAAATCAAATCATTTTTATGTTTAACATCTCTTGATTAGCCTTTAAATAAAGACAGACTAGAGGGTGTTTGAAAATATTAATGGTTACATAAAATTCGAATATGGCATTATATTTATCGGCAGAACAAAAGAATCTAAAATCATTATTCTCAAATGATGATAGATATATAATACCATCATACCAGCGTCATTATTCTTGGACCATGGAGGAATGTAAACAGTTGTATGATGATGTATTGGAAGCGTTTGAAAGTAATACGGACTCATATTTCTTGGGTAATATTGTTTTGGCTGAAGGCGAAAAAGATGATAGACCTGAAGTCGTAGATGGGCAGCAGAGATTAATAACCTTATGGCTTTATCTGAAGTCTTTATGCATCCTTCAACCAAATAATAACAGACTAAAGAGAATGATTCAGGTCGAATCATACGAAGAAGAAAGTACATCTGATTACCTTAGTAAAATTTCTTCTGATGTATTTGAGGTAAAAGATCAAATGCAGATTGATGAAGTTTTAAGAAAAAGCATGAATGATTATGAGGCTGTATATGATCAATATTCTGACAAAAATGAAAATTTAAATTATAAGAGTTGTACAAAACAGGTAGTTTGCAATGGGTATGCTATTTATGCGCTCTTAAAAGACTATTTGATGAAAATTTCAATTGATAAACAGAAGTCATTTGTTGACTATTTTATCAGTAAAGTATATGTCTTGCCAATTGTGTTAAAAGACGACGATTTGGATGTGGCTCGTTCAAATGCCTTGATGGTTTTTGAAACTATTAATGATAGAGGAATGGACTTACAAGATGCTGACATCTTTAAAGCTAAGCTTTACCAAATGTCTTTAACTATTGGCAAGGGAGATGAGTTTATAAGAAAGTGGAAAGAAATCAATTCACGGTGTGAAGATCTAAATATAAAGATTGATGATTTGTTTCGCTACTATTATCATATTATAAGAGGACGGGAAGGCATAATAGTTGCAGAAAAACGTTTAAGAGAATTTTTTCAAAAAGACAATAAATCACCATTTAAAAAAGGTGATTATGGTTATGTCTTAAGTTCCTTGCTAGATACATTAGATGCTATAGAATATTATAGAAATAAACTTAATGAACCATCACGTTTGGCGGCGTGGATTCAAATTTTGGATGCATATACAAACCAAAATCCTGTTTACGCGTTTGTAGTTTATATTTATTATCACAAAACTGCGTCTGATGAGGAACTGATATCTTTCCTTAAGAAGATTCTCCGATATTGTTATTATCGAGGGTCTACAATGTCAGTTAAATTTGAAATTTACAATATTATCTATAAAGTTGCTTCAGGGCAAGATATAGATAATTATCTAGTAAAAAACGTAGATGAGTGGATGTGGAATAATCCGGGGAGATTAAGAAAAGGATTAACTCTGTTGGCTTTTTATCTTAGCTCTCCTAAGCAGACTGCTATTGATAATTATAGAGTCGATAAAATTATCAAAACAGTTGATCTTAAAAGTCTCTCCAATGATTGGAATCATCAAGATTTAGAGGATGAAGTTAATAGTTTGGGTAACAGTATAGTGTTGGACATGCCCCAACGTAGTACGCCAATTCTTCAACGTTATAAGTCGTATTCCAACTCTAAGATAGAAGAGGTTAGAAATTTAACAAGTAATAATTCAGGTTTTACTCATAAAAAATTTCTAGAAAGGATAACTCATATCTCCTCTGTATTGGAGGATTTTTTTGTAAATGGCAAAGGATAATGAGAAAGTTGACAATTTCAAATTTTAAAGCTTTTGGGGAAGATCCTGTTGTTTTTGGAGGCGAAACAGCTGAAGGGAAGCCTATGAACATTTTGTGTTTTGGAGAAAATGGATCAGGCAAAACTTCTGTTTATGAAGCTATAAAGTTAGCATTTCATAAAGAACGCATAGAACAAGAACGTATTCCTGCTCGTTATCAAGGATTGGAACGAATAAACGCTAGTCGTCAAATATTGATTGAATATAAGAATAAGAAATCTGTAGCAGAGCCTCTTATAGAAATCAATGGGGTTTCGTTTGAAACGTTTAATAAAGATTATTATAACGTTTATATGCTTAATGGTAACGATATTAAAGTCAATGTTTTTTTAGATTTGGATGTTTTTTTAAAATCACTCTACTTGGCAAAGCATAATATTGATACTGAGCTTACAGATGAATCTTATTTATGTATTTTATCAGAAGTCAATCTCTCATTACAGAAATTCTTCTATGAGGATATTTCGCTTACCAGTTCCCAAAATGCAGCATACCGTATAGTAATACAAGATTTTAATCAAGAACTCGTTAGTGATGATAATTTGAATCTTTTATTTAATGAGGCAAAGCTAAATTTGGTAGCTCTGTTATTGGCTTTAGAGTCTATTCAATTATTTGCACCCCCTGAAAGAAGAAGTAAGAAAATCCTCGTTCTCGATGATATTTTCACTAGTCTTGATGTGGCCAATCGAATGTTCTTGTACGAATATTTGGTGACAAAGTTTGGTGAGTTTCAAGTCATTTTACTTACGCATAATACGAGTTTTTATAATTTGTGTGATTTCTTTTTAAAAGAAGATGATAAAAGAAATAGACTATGGTTAAGACAAGGAATTTATGAATATAATACCAGTCACAAAGTTTATGCTATCTCGACAGAAAATATAATTACTGACATAGAAAGGAAATTGAATAATCATCCTGAAGAGATACACAGCATAGGCAATGATGTACGACAGTATTTTGAAGTTCTGCTTCATCGTTATACATTATTATTAATGGCAGGAGCTAAGGAAGAGCTTTCAAATTTGCTTGTTGACATTCAGAAGAAATGCTCAAATAGAAGTTTTCATGTCGCAGGAAACAGGATTGAGACATATAATGATTTGATTAAATCTATTGTTTCGATTTTGAAAGATGTTCCTCTTGATAATCAACTTAATAAAATTAATAATGTTATTGCTAGATTCAATGATTCTAATGACGGCGTAGATAAATTAGCAGAACAATTGCAGGCAATGACTATCTATCAAAAGGTTGCTCTACACCAATCATCTCATGGACATCAAGGATTGCCTGATTTATCAGCGAAAGAAATTAAAGCATCCTTAGAAGTATTAAGAAAAATGGAGGATACAATAAAAAAAATGAAAGTAGAACGTATATAAAATGCGCTTTTATTAGTGAAAAATAATGGCTCAATTTCATAGAATAGGATGCTATTATGACTTACAATATAAACATTAACGAATCAGCTCAAAAGAAGATTATTGTCGAGGCTTTGAAAACAATAATTCGAAATAAAAATCCTGAGCCTCAAGCAACATATCTATGTGATCAGTTGGATGATGCGAGTTGCATTGCTGATTGTTTAGAGGAAATCTTTAAGCAGTTGAGGTCGTATTACAATAATGGTCTATAATCAGTCGGTTATATCCCCTCCTTCTGAGAAGGTGCTTGGTGAGAAAGGTGAAGCCTTCTGTAATGGCAAATAAGAAAGGGATGATTTTAGAAAAAATATCTCTTTAGGAGACTCAGAGGAAAAATAACAATATGATGCATAATTACGACGATATACAAATCATAATCATGGCCGGCGGCGTAGGCAGCCGCTTCTGGCCAATGTCAACCCCCGATTACCCAAAGCAGTTTATTGATGTGATGGGTGTGGGCCGTTCCCTCATTCAATTGACAGTAGATAGATTGAAGCCAATCTGTCTTGTCGAAAACATGTGGGTAGTGACAAACGAGAAATTCATCAGCATTGTCAAGGAGCAAATCCCTGACATGCCAGTAGATAACATATTAGCAGAGCCGGAGGCTCGCAATACCGCTCCATGTATTGCTTATGCCTGCTGGAAGATCCAGAAGAAGCATCCTGATGCCAACATCGTGGTGACACCATCCGATGCCCTTGTCATTAATACCTCGGAGTATCTGCGAGTGCTCAGCAAGGCTTTGAGCTATACATCCGATAAGAACGCCATCGTTACCATCGGTATTAAGCCAAGCCGCCCGGAAACAGGCTATGGCTATATCGCTGCAGCAGAGCCAACATCCGTAGATGAAATCTACAAGGTTGAGGCATTCAAGGAAAAGCCAAACCTGGAGACAGCCGAGCAATACATTGCCGCTGGCAATTACTATTGGAATGCCGGAATCTTTGTATGGAACATTGAAACCATCAGTAAGGCAATCCGAACCTTCCAGCCAAACCTTGCCAGCATCATGGACGAGATGGCACCTTCTTTCTATACCGAACAGGAGAAAGAGGTAGTCGGCAAACTCTTCCCAACCTGCGAGAAGATAAGCATAGACTATGCCGTAATGGAGAAGTCGAAGGAAATCTATACCCTGCCAGCCGAGTTCGGTTGGAGCGACTTAGGCAGCTGGGGCAGCCTCCGTACTTTGCTTCCACAAGATGAGGCTGGCAATGCCAAGGTAGGCAAGGACATTCGCTTGTATGAATGTAAGAACTGCGTGGTTCATGCAGCCGATGAAAGCAAGGTGGTAGTGCAAGGCTTGGATGGCTATATCGTAGCCGAGAAGAATGGACAACTGCTGATTTGTTCTTTGAAAGAAGAACAAAGGATTACGGAATTTGGAAGGTAATTTATGTCAACTCAAACATCAAATAACAACAAGCGAATAGCGAAGAATACGCTGCTTCTTTATTTTCGAATGCTCTTTATGATGGTGGTGTCGCTGTACACAAGCCGAGTCATATTGAATGCGTTGGGAGTGGAAGACTTCGGTATATATAATGTAGTAGGTGGCGTAGTGGCTATGTTCTCTGTCATATCTGGATCATTGTCCGCTGCTATCAGTCGATTCATTACATACGAGTTAGGAAAGGGAGACCTAAGCAAACTCAATAAGATTTTTTCAGCCTCGGTGACGATACAGCTTTTGCTGTCATTGATTATCGTGGTGCTGATAGAATCGGTGGGCGTATGGTTCCTGAATGCCAAGATGACGATACCTGAGGAGAGAATGGTGGCTGCCAACTGGGTGCTACAATTCTCCATCGTTGCCTTTGTCATCAATTTGATTAGTGTTCCTTATAATGCAGCTATTATTGCACATGAGAAGATGTCGGCTTTTGCCTATATTAGCATCTTGGAAGCGATAGGTAAGTTAGTGATAGCTTTCTTGATTAATGGATCACCAATAGATAAGTTGATATTCTATGCCATCTTGATGTGTGTTGTTGCGATAATTGTACGTTTCGCTTATGGGTATTATTGTAAAAGGAATTTTACGGAATGCACTTATCATTTTCATTGGGATAAAAAAATCTTAATGAATATGTTTGGTTTTGCGGGATGGAATTTTATAGGATCTTCAGCTTCTGTCTTGCGTGACCAAGGAGTAAATGTCATTTTGAATCTATTTTGTGGACCAGTAATAAATGCTGCAAGAGGAATAGCAATACAAGTGAATAGTGCTATATCAGGGTTTGTCAATAACTTTATGGTCGCATTAAATCCACAAATCACAAAATCGTTTGCAACAAAAGAACTTGAATATATGTTTAGTCTTATTTTTCAAGGTTCACGGTTTTCTTTCTATTTGTTATTAATCTTGTCTATGCCAGTATTGATTAATACAGATTATATTCTATTGATATGGTTAAAGACTGTTCCTGAGTATGCCGTAGTTTTCGTAAAGTTAACATTGATATTGGCAATGTTGGAATCGTTGTCCTATCCATTGGTTACCGCTATGTTGGCAACTGGTAATATAAAAAAATATCAAATATGGGCAGGTGGATTAAATCTTATGAATTTTCCTCTTTCGTATGTTGTGCTAAAACTGGGATATACACCTTATGCTACTATGTATATTGCAATTGTTGTATCAATAGGCTGCTTATTGCTCAGATTAAAATTATTAAGTGCTATGATAAAGCTGCCATCTTTATTATTTTTAAAGAGGGTTGTGCTGAATATCTCGTTAGTCTCTTTTGCGGCTTTTGTTATACCATGTATTGCAAATATTATGGTGACAGAACATAATTGTTTTACGCTTTTTATTAGTGTAGGCATATGTGTTGTTTCGTCATTTGCCTCAATATTAGTTTTAGGATGTAATTCAGCTGAAAGACGGTTCGCATTTTCATTTATAAAATCAAAATTGTTTAAAAGATGAAAGTTTTACTTTTAGGAGGTACTGGCACGCTGAGTAGAGCTGTGCTGGAAGAAGCTTTGTTGAATAACATAAAAATTTCAATATTAAATAGAGGGTTACATAATAATCATCTTTCAAAAGAGGTTCATGTTATTAAAGGTGATTTTTATGCACCATCTAAGTGGAGAGATTCTGTAGTAAAAGAAAATTATGATGTAGTCGTTGATTTTTTGTCAAGAACGTCTGATGATATTGAGCGAGTTTATCCAATCTTTAAGGATTGTTGTAAACAGTACGTCTTTATTTCTTCTGCATGTGTTTATCGTAGATCTAAGGAAGATTTTCCTATAAAAGAAATCTCTCCAAAGCCTAATATGAATTGGTCTTATAATACGGAAAAATATGAGAGTGAATTAAAATTGAGGGAACTTGCTGCAAATGCTAAATCTTATTTCACGATTGTAAGACCATATATAACATATAATGATGAGCGTATACCTATTGGAATAGCTCCTGCATACAAATATCATCGAATGCTTGTAGAACGTATAAAGGCAGGTAAACCTTGGTTCGTATGGGATGATGGTAGTGCCATAACTACGGTTACATATGTAGCTGATTTTGCGGTTGGATTAGTCGGACTTTTCTTGAATGAAAAAGCAAAAAATGAAGATTTCCATATAACGGGAGACTTTTCATATACTCAAAATCAATTAGTAGAAAAGTTATTTTTAAAGTTAAATGTGCCAATAAATGTCGTGCATATTCCAGCAAGTGATATTGCATCAATATTGCCTGAATATAAAGGTCTGCTTTTGGGAGATAGGGCTTTAGATGCAAGTTTTGATAATTCAAAGATAAAAGCTGCTGTTCCTCAACTTTGTTTTAAAACTTCTTTGGATCAAGGATTGGATTATATTCTAGCAAACTTAGTCAAGTCAAAACCTCAATATGATTATATCTTTGAAGCGCGAATTGATAAGCTGATTAGTAAATATAAAAAAGGCATTTCTTTCGTTTGTTATCCAGAAGCAAACAAAAAGTCGCATCTTATATATTTGTTGTTTCGTTATTTTCCATATAAAATTGCTTTACGTTTAAAAAAATGTTTATAGAAGAAAAAAAATATACAAGTTACATTTTTACGGGGAAAAAGGAAACTTGTTCTGGATGTGGGGCTTGTGCTCAAGTATGTAAAAAAAATGCAATAGTAATGCAGCCTGATGAGGAAGGCTTTCTTTATCCAGTAAGAGATGCAGAAAAATGCATTAATTGCGGATTGTGTGATAAGCGTTGCCCTGTTGTTACAAATGTAAGTAATTCTGTAGAATCACGTCAGCATTGCTATGTTGCTACAACATCGCTGAAAAAATACTATGAAGAGAGTGCTTCTATTGGTATTTGTACAATGTTGGCTGATAAAATTATAAAACAAGGTGGGGTTGTTTATGGATGTTTTCTTGATGAACATGATTGGTCTGTATATCATAAAAGGGTAATTGATAAAAAAGGTGTAGAGAGCATTCGAAATTCTAAGTACATTCAAAGTGACACTCGAAATACCTTTTCAGAAGTCCTTTATGATTTGAAAAAAGGAAAAAGAGTTTTCTTTGTCGGAACTCCTTGTCAAGTTGCTGGTTTGAAATCCTTTTTGAATAAAGATTATGTTAATCTATATACTATTGACCTATTCTGTCATGGAGTGTGTAGTCCCAAATTGTTGCCTTTGGAAATTAGATATTGGGAGAAAAAGTTTAATTCTCGAATACAGAATTTCCGTTTTCGAAGCAAGCGAGTTTACCATCATGTAAATGGTGGTATGGTTAACTTTGATATTGCTAAAAATGGTAAACTTCATCATATAGAACGTTTTGCAGGAAGTTCTCCGACATACCATTGTTTTGCATATAGCGGTGATGAATATAGCTATAATATTAGATTGTCTTGTTATAGTTGTCCTTTCAGGTCTTCTTCTCGTTATGCCGATATAAGTGTAGGCGATCCATGGTTTGTAAAAGATTCTGTTGTAGAAACTGATGCTTTGAAATCGTCTAATAGTGTTCGTTCGTTATTTGCTGTAAATACTTGTAAAGGGCAAGAATTCTTGGCTGGTATTGAGGGAGTCTTGTGTCAACAAGAAATAAGTTTTAAAGATGCTTTTGTTCAGCCAGCTGTCTGCAAGACAAATCGCAAAATACCAATTAAAAGAGAAGAGCTTTTTAATAAGTTGAATACTTCTGATTATGGAAAATTGGTTGAATCTCTTTTTGATTGTCGTTTAGATAAAGAGCATTTTAAATTTGTCGTGTCATACAGAATAAATCAGATAAAAAAATGTATTAAATCTTTGTTGAATATAGTTAAAAGATAGTGAGGTTAATTATGGAAAAGAAAATATATTATCCACATTTGGATCTGCTAAAAGGTTTAGCTATTCTTCTTATGGTAATGGGACATGTAATACCGTGGACTTTAGAGTCTGACATATTACAAAAACCTTTTATGCTGTTAGATGAAAAATCCTTAGGCTTAGCTCTTGTTTATCAGGTCATTTATTCCTTCCATATGCCTTTGTTGTTTTTTGTATCTGGTTTCTTATTCTTTAGACCAATACAGCATAATAAACACTATTTGATGGATGTTATGAAGAAAAGAGTCAAAAGGATTTTGCTGCCATATATTATGACTGGAACTTTGTTGTATTTGAGTCGTGGGCATTGGGGATATTGGTTTTTGCAATGTTTGTTTTTTATGGATGTACTAGTAGCTTTGTTTTTTTATATAGTGGATTATTTTAAGTTGGAAATCAAATCTGAAGTATGCTTGATGGTTTTAGTGGGGGCTTTTTTATATTTGTTGGAAAGAGTTAGTGTCAATTGGGAACAGAATACGGATGGAATTATTGTTGTTGGAAGGCTTCTGCATTTTTATCCAGCCTTTATTATGGGGGTAATGATTAGACAATATGAGAAATTAAGAGCATGGATTTCAAACGAAATACTTTTGTTTCTTTGTTTAATAACATATGTTTTGCTTTTTGTTATTTCTGGCTACCATATTCCAAAGGTGGGGTTTATTGTCAATTTGTTTTTGCCTTTGTCCATGATATTATATTTGAATCATCTTTTTAAAAATATTCGGGGGGGCTTTGCCATAAGTTGCTATCCTGGATAGGAAAGAACTCAATGGAAGTTTACATTCTACATGTATTTTTTGTTATGGTTTTTAAGAAAGTAGGAATATTTATGATGTCTCTGGACTCTCCAATAACGATTGTGACATTTCAAATAGTTTATTCGTTTATGCTTTCTTTAATAGCTATAACATTGTCTGTTATAACTTCTTGGTTCTTAAAAGAAAATAAAATAATAAAGTTATTGTTGTTTGGATTATGAAAAAAAAAATTTGGGCCATAAAAGCAGGCTTAATATGGATATTTATAAATAGTATATTATCTAATCTTCCTTTTATAAGTTTAAGAAATTGGGGATTAAGACTATTTGGGATAAATATGTCTCGTAATGTTAGGTTTTACCAGGGATTTCACATTCGGTCTCCTCGTAACATTGCAATAGGAGAAGGAGTATCAATAGGTCCAAAAGTTTTGCTGGATGGCCGTTGTGGCTTGTTCATAGGTAATAATGTAACTATTGCTTACGAGGCAATTATTTGGACTTTAAATCATGACTATAATGACGTAGGTTTTGCAGCTAAGGGTGCTCCTGTAGTAATTGGAGACTATGCATGGATATGTTGTAGATCAATTATTCTGCCGGGTATAGAAATAGGAAAAGGGGCAATTGTTGCTTCGGGTGCTGTTGTAACAAAGGACGTACCTCCTTACGCTATTGTAGCTGGTATACCAGCCAAAGTAATTGGATATCGTGAAAAAAAAGTATATAAATATGGATATAACAGTAATACAATTGAATATTTTGCATAATTATGAATATCTGTCATTATAAAAAATTGGGCACTTGGAGAATTATTGTAGTTTGTATAATATTATTTGTAGCTCTTTGTGGTTTTTCTTCTATAGCTTTATCTTGGAATGGTTGGGGAGGGCGACAATCTTTTTATGTAGGCGTTTTTCTTTTCTTCTTTTGTCTGTTAAATTACAAACATATAGGAAAAGGAGAAATGGTAAGTGTATCTAATTGGACACTCATAACAGCAATGTGCAGTATTATTCCTGCGTTTGTAGATTGGAATGCTCAATTAGTGTCTTATGTATATGGATTCCTTACTACTTATTATGGGATATTTTTCTATTATGTGTTAAAAATATGGAAAGTAGAACCAAAGGTAATCATGAAGATTATCTGTGTATTTTGTTTGGTTTGGGTGTTCTTGGAAATTGGACAGCAATTTACTTATCCCCAATATTGGTTTCTTGGAAGACAAAATGAATATGATTACATAGAGAAAAGAATGGGACTATGGAGATTTTATATATGGGGCATAGATTTTGTTATGTTAGCTTTTGCTTATTATGCAGGTAAATATTTTGATGGGGTAAATACCAAGAAAGTTATAGTCTGTGCTCTAATTTTTGCCATTGGAATACTTTGTTATTGCTCGCGTAAACATATTATTTCTTTGCTCGCAGTATGCTTTTATGGAATATTGAAGACAAAAAGTAAGCATAAATGGATGATTAGAGGATTTTCTGTTCTTTTACTTCTGCTTTTATTCTTTAATTTTTATGCTGACTTTAATCAAATGAACCAAGAGCAGAATGAAGCCCAGGGGTCGGGAGAGGATTTTATACGATATTTGGCAGCGATGTTTTATCTTAATGACTTTTCTGACTCTGTATTATATCCAATCTTTGGGACAGGTTGGGGAAGTGTTTCTTTAAATCATAGATTAGAGTATTGTACAGGCTTATTAAAATTTTATCGTGCGGATATAGGACTTTTAGGTTATTATTCAGAGGTTGGTTTCGTCGGCGTGTCTGCAATTTTATTCTATATTTTCAAAATTATTAGAAATTGGAAATATATAGATTTGGGGTATAAAATGTTTTTTATAATGAAATTGTTTCTCATTATATTTGACTTTTGGATGATGTGGGCTGTAGGAATAATGGCCTATGGCACCTTTCTTTATTTATTAGATGAGAATATTAAGAAAAATAAATTGAAATATGAATATAGGGGTACTGACATTTTATAAGGTTGCTAATTTTGGCGCAAATATTCAAGGAGTATCAACTTTTTGTTATCTAAAGAAAAATGGTCATAATCCAATTTTCTTGAATTATGTATCTAGAAAAACAGAGTTAGGATTAATTAAAGAATATGAACATTCTGAGCAAACTAGAGCTCACCTTGATTTTGTCAATAAGTATATTGATAATCAAACTGAGAATCTGTACTCCTCAGAAGATATCGTTAGAGCTATAGACAAATATCATATAGAGGCTATCATTATCGGATCAGATGCTGTAGTGCAGCATCATCCTCTATTATCAAGAATTCATAAAGGTAAGAGAAAACCATTCTTTGTAAGTCATCCTGTGCCAGAAAGAATGTTCCCAAATCCTTTTTGGGGAGTTGGATTTAATAGCAAAGTGTCAACTGTTATGATGTCTGTCTCTTCTCAAAATTCTAGATATAGTTTATTCTCAAAGTCTTTGAAACAAAAGATGCTGGCATCTTTATCAAAAATGAAATATATTTCTGTAAGAGATAGTTGGACAAAGGATATGATGATGTCTATAGGTATAGCTCATGATGTGAAAGTGACTCCAGACCCTGTGTTCGCATTCAATTACAATGCAGGGCAGTTCGTTCCTTCTGAAGAAGATGTTCGTAAACGTTTTGGACTACCCGAAAAATATGTTTTGGTTTCTTTGCATTCTCAGAGTTTATCAGTTGCTATTCTAGATGAGCTTAAGCAAAAATTTAAGGCTGTAGGAACAGAATGTGTGGCTTTTCCTATGCCTAGTGGACTGAAATTCCAGCATAATTTTGATTATGAGATTAAAGTTCCATTGTCTCCTATAGATTGGTATGCTCTTATCAAATATGCTAGTGGGTATGTGGGCAGCAATATGCATCCTATTATCGTTAGCTTGCATAATTGTGTACCTTGTTTTAGTATTGATCATTGGGGAACTAAAGACTTTTTTAATCGCACTGTAAGAGATGGATCTAGTAAAGTTGAACATATAATGGGATTGTTCGGTTTGAAAAATAATGTACGTCCAATAGATAATGGTATTTGTAATGTAGATGCAACAGAAATAGTAAAAGCGATAGAGACATTTCCTTGTAGTCACGTATTTGATATTGCTAAAGAAAAATATAATGAATATGTGACAATGATGGAAGAGATTATGAAGAGTATAAAATCTTAGTTAACAATGAAGATATTAATCGTTTCAAAATGCCCTACGCATCCTACAGATGCGGGCAATAGATGGTGGATACTGTCACAGGCGGAAATGTTCATGTCTCTTGGTCATGAGGTACATTTCCTTTATATCCATGAGCTTCCGCTTCGACTGGATGCGCAGTCTTTCTTTGAGAGTTTGCAGAAAACTCATGAGTACTGGGGAGATCGATTTCATCTGTTTCGTGTAAGCAAGATGCAAAAACTGAAGATGAATTTGATGAAACAGTATCGCATGAAGTTCTGTCATTACCATTGGTGTGTTGATGATCAATATCCAGTTGGGCTGGAGAAAATGGTTAATGAATTGGATGCTCAATTTCATTTTGATATTTGTATCATCAATTATTACTATCTTTCTCGCTTGTTTGAGCATATCAGCATACCTAAAAAGGCTATTGCAACCCATGATGCTATTGCTTATAAAGATTTAAAAATCGGTGAGCCAACGATGTGTATCACGGCTGATACAGAAGCAACGGCGATGCAGAGGTGTCCTCATATCTTTGCCCTTCAGGAGCAGGAGGCTGATTATTTCCAAATTCTCTCTCCTAAGAGCAAGGTTTATAATCTCTATGGAAAGTATGTGCATCATCCGCAAGCCGTAACAGGCAATCATAAAATGGTATTTCTCTCAGGCAACAATGGATTTAACCAGAATGGTATCGAGTGGTTTATCAAGGAAGTGTTCCCTTTGGTAAGAAAGCGTTTCTCGGATGCCGAGCTTCTCGTTGGTGGAAGCATTTGTAAAGTTTTGCCAAGTTTGGTTGACGTAGAAGGAGTGAAGGCTATTGGTTATGTGGATAATCCTGCTGATTTCTATGCCTTAGCTGATGTTGCCATCAATCCTGTATTTCAAGGCACAGGATTGAAGATAAAAACTTTTGAGGCGATATCTTTTGATAAGGTAACGATAGTTCATCCTCATAGTATGGCAGGTGTCTTCAAGAAAGATACAGCTCCCCTTATGTCTTCTGAAAGGCCACAAGATTGGGTCGGTTTCTTGGAGAATATATGGGAAAATCCTGATTGCATTATGTCTGTAAAAGAACACAACAAGGTGTATTTGGAGGAAATGAATGAGCATATTGTCAAGGAATACAAGAGATTCTTGAAAGCGGAATGATAGTGAGACGTAGCAAATATGTTGAAAGTAAAATAATACAATAAAGAATGAAACAAAAATTGCTTTTCATCAATAATTATCATTGTACCCTAAAACTGGATGATTCATACCCGATGAACCATTTGTGGGGGGGCAATAAATTGTCAGAACATTATGAGGTGACGTGTGCCAAGGTACCTGGCAATCTAATTCCTTATTCTATTAAGGGTGTGTTTTATATCAATACGATATACAAATGTCTGTATTTGGCTATCAGGTATTTCCGTTTTCCTGTTGTCTATTCAGCATGTGGTGAGTTGACTGCTGGCTTTGCCTTATTTAACTTATTGCGTTTTGGTAAACGTAAATTGTTTAAGATTCATCATCATGGTGGTAAGCCTATAGTATTCTCTAAAGGATATACTAAGATTCTGTTTATCTCTCCTGTAGTTAGAAGATTTTATGGAAACTTATCTGATCCGGAAGACATAACATGGGGTGGTGATGCTACTTTTGCTCAACGTTGCTTGCAGGCTGCGCCAACTAAGAAACTTCAATATGATTTTATTAGTGCAGGAAAATCTGGTCGTGATCATCGATGCATGATTCTGGCTGCTAATCAGTTAGACGCACATACTATGATTATCTCTGCTGTAAATGATACGGAGTACGACAAAAGTAAGGTGACTGTCTTGTCTGGTACTGATTCACAAAAGAATTCTACGGAATATATGGATGTCTTCCACTATTATATACAAAGTAAGTTCATCGTAATACCTATTGTTCCTCGTGATGTAAAGAATTGCCATGTGTTGAGTGGATTGACCACTTTTGTGGATGCTGTGGTCTTGCATAAGCCTGTCTTGATTAGTGATGATACCAATATGGGAATTGATGTGGAATCTCTTGGTATAGGGACAGTCTATAAGGCAGGTGACGTGGAGGATATGCGCAATAAGATGCTGTATTTGATGTCTTTGTCCGACTCGCAGTATCATAAGATGTGTGATAATATGGAAAGATATTCTAAGGGTCGTACTTATGATGACTTTTGTAATAAATTGTTAAAAATAATAAGAGAGTCATGAAGTCTTTGCCTATAACAACGAACATAAAGATTTTGATGAAAATACCTTATCTGCTGTATTTGTGGTTATTGTATTCTACATCAAAAAATAAAGCAATCATCAATTCTGATATTGAGGCATGGGCACAATATCGGGATTATATAGATGTGCACCATCTCAACTATTCCTTATTGCGTTTGTTGGCTCTTCAACCAGAGTTCGTTTCTCAGTTTAAGATGAGACTAGGATTTATGGGGCATTTCGTGTCGGGGGGGTAAATTGTGAGTTACCTCATACAGAAAGTATAGGGCGAGGATTTGTATTCATGCATGGTATTGGTACCGTGTTCAATTGTGCTGCACAATTGGGGAATCATTGTATGGTACTTCATAATGTGACCATTGGTGCTGGGCATGGTGGTGCACCCACATTGGGCAATTATGTATATGTGGGTGCTGGTGCTATTATTATTGGTGGTGTACATATTGGAGACCATGTGAAAATAGGAGCAGGAGCAATTGTTGTTGATGATGTGCCATCTAATAGCACTGTTGTTTGCGACAAAGCGAGAGTACTGGTAAGGTCGAGGACTAACTACTCCTAGTGAAATTTCAAAGTAAGATTCTGAACGGTGGTGCGAGTATCGGCAGAAATGCCGTTGACATTGATTTTCCATACGTTTATCAGTTGTTTGTAAATTTATCTCAGTGGCTTATTCTCAAAACTCAGTGATTTATGAATTTATCTCAGTGATTTATGATGGAATGACACTGATGGCGCAACTTTCGCAACTCTTTATAGATTCTATAAGATATATGATTTTATTTTCAAAAGTTCCTGCGTACATGTATAGAGAATTAGAATATAGCTGTCATTTGTGTAATTCTATCTTTCCTACGGATATGGAGTGGTAAATTGATAATAATAGTTTGTAGAAAAAAGATATTTTGGCTTACACCGATTATTGTAATATAGAAAAAGAAATAAATGAAGATGATTATACGTAGTAAAGCTCCTCTCCGCCTCGGTTTGGCAGGAGGTGGATCCGATGTGTCGCCATACAGCGATATATTCGGAGGTTTGATATTGAATGCAACAATCAATTTGTATGCATATTGTACCATTGAAGAGACGGATGACGACCTCATCACCATCAACGCTTTTGATGCACATTGTAACAAGAGCTATCCCATGGCTGAGAGCCTGGAGATAGATGGTGAGGCAAGTCTTGTCAAGGGTGTGTATAACCGTGTGGTGAAGGACTTTGGCGTGGGTGCCAAATCGTTCAAAATTACCACTTACAATGATGCACCAGCAGGTTCTGGATTGGGTACTTCTTCCACGATGGTGGTTTGCATACTAAAGTGCTTCGTGGAGTGGCTCAGTCTTCCTTTGGGTGACTATGAAATTTCTCGTCTTGCATACGAGATAGAGCGTAAGGACCTTGGATTGTCTGGTGGTAAGCAGGATCAGTATGCTGCAGCTTTTGGAGGTTTCAACTATATGGAATTCTTGCAGAACGATATTGTAATAGTAAATCCTTTGAAGATTAAGCGATGGATTATTGATGAGTTGGAGGCAAGTATGCTTCTTTATTTTACAGGAAAGAGCCGTAGTAGTGCTGCTATCATTGAGGAGCAAAAGAAAAATACTTCTCATGGTGATAATGATGCAGTGGAAGCTATGCACAAGATTAAGCAGAGTGCTAAGGACATGAAACTTGCTATCTTGAAGGGCGATATTGATGGATTTGCTGATATTCTCCGTGAAGGTTGGGAAAACAAGAAGAAGATGGCAAATAACATCACCAATCCTATGATTCAGGAAGCGATGGATGTTGCTATGGCTGCAGGTGCTAAGGCTGGAAAAGTTTCCGGTGCTGGTGGAGGTGGTTTCATCATGTTCGTGGTTGAGCCTACTCGTAAAAAGGAAGTGGAAGAGGCTTTGAAGAAACTTAATGGTTTTGTGATGCCATTCCAGTTCTCTGATGGTGGTGCTCATGGATGGAAGATTTATCCAACAGATAATGTAACAGCATTGAATAAGGTACAGTATAAATAAAGGGTAAGAGTATGGATAAACATATTGAAACTTTGGTACAACGTTATCCTCAACTGGATAGTTGTAAAGATGATATTTTGAAAGCTTATCAAATCCTGGAGGAAGCTTATTCGGCTGGTCGCAAGTTATTGGTTGCTGGTAATGGCGGTTCTGCATCAGATTCAGAACACATAGTTGGTGAGTTGATGAAGGAGTTTAAGTTAAAGCGTAAGATTTATGCAGCTCAGATTGACCGTTTAATGCAGATTGATGCAGAGATGGGTACGGTGCTGGCTGATCATCTGCAAGGTTCGCTTCCTGCTATCTCTTTGGTGGGTGAACCTTCTTTGACTACAGCATTTATGAATGACGCTGTTCCTGTTTTAATCTTCGCCCAGCAGGTGAATGGTTTGGGTAGAGCAGGTGATGTCTTTTTGGGCATCTCAACTTCTGGCAATAGTAAAAATGTTCTTTATGCAGCAGTAGCAGCAAAGTCTAAGGGCTTAAAGGTGATTGGTCTGACCGGTCAGAACGAAAACAAGTTGGAAACATTCGCAGATGTTTGTATCCATGTTCCAGAGACAGAGACGTATAAGATTCAAGAACTTCATCTTCCTGTATATCATTGCTTGTGCTTGATGTTGGAAGAAAAATTCTTTGGTAATCAGTAAAAAGTTAACATTTAATACTTAACATTGTTATAAATGAAAGTAGTAATTATGGCAGGTGGCAAGGGTACAAGAATCGCTTCTGTAAGAAGCGATGTACCTAAGCCTATGATTAATATATGTGGCAAGCCTATCTTGGAACATCAGATTGATAACCTGAAGGCTTGTGGTTTGACAGACATCATCCTAGTTATCGGATATCTTGGTGATAAAATCAAGGAGTATTTCGGTGATGGTAGTAAGTTTGGTGTCAACATTGAGTATTTTGTTGAAGACCATCCTTTAGGCACTGCGGGGGCATTGTTTAAAATGCCACAGTTAACGGAGGACTTCTTGCTTCTTTGTGGTGATGTTATCATTGATGTGGATTTCAACCGCTTCATTGCATTCCATAAGGAACATCAGGCATGGGCAAGTTTGGTGGCTCATCCAAATGGACATCCATACGACAGTTCTTTGTTGGTAACAGAGATTGATGCACCTAAAACAGTTGGTGGTATGCCTGAGGATACACATCGAGTAATCCGCTGGATGGCAAAGGAGGATGAGCGTACTTATTACAAGAACCGCGTAAATGCAGGTATTGAGTTGATTTCTCCTGAACTCTTGAAGGAAACGATGAAGAACTTTGTTCCTCGCCATCCTGAGACGCCAGATAAGATTGATCTCGATCGTGATGTATTGAAGCCAAATATTACAAGTGGTAAGATTTACGCCTACGATACACCAGAGTATATCAAGGATATGGGTACTCCTGATAGATTCTATGAGACAGAAAAGGATATCGAAAGCGGTAAGGTTCATGCCCGCAACTTGAAGAATAAGCAGAAGGCTATTTTCTTGGATAGAGATGGTACCATCAACAAGATGGTCGGTTTTGTAACCAAGCCTGAGCAATTTGAGTTGATTGAAGGTGCTGCAGAAGCTATCAAGACTATCAACAAGAGTGGTTATCTTGCTATTGTTGTAACCAACCAGCCTGTTATTGCTCGTGGAGATTGTACCTTTGAGGAGTTGCAGACCATTCATGATAAGATGGAAACAGAACTTGGTAAGGTTGGTGCTTTCGTAGATGCCATCTATGTTTGCCCTCATCATACCGATAAGGGCTTTGAAGGTGAACGTCCTGAATATAAGTGCAACTGTGATTGTCGCAAGCCAAAACCTGGACTCTTGTTGAAAGCAGCCAAGGACTTCAATATTGATTTATCAGAATCCTATATGATTGGTGATAGCCATCGAGATGTTGAAGCAGGCGAGAATGCTGGGGTAAAGAAAAGTATCAAGGTGGAAGAGAACAAAAAGAATGGTTTGTTGGAAACAATAAAGGAAATTGTAGAATAATGAAGAGAACTATTGTTTATTTGAATCCTGATTTTTTCACAGATACAGATTTAACTGTATTGAAGTATTTGGCTAAAAAATATCGGGTAGTTTGGTATTATATTTATGAATCTATTAAATCAACAAACCGAATTTCGATAGAAAAGGCAATACAATACAGTGAACAATACGGAATAGAACTTCATTCCGTAGATTCTAAAGTACGATACCGAAGTCCTAAAAACTTGGAGTTCTATATACGTATAGCTAAGGAGATAAATCAAATCAATCCCGATTTAGTTTATCACTGTAATTGTGGTCCTTATTGGAGTTTAGCTGTAAAATTTGTATTGAAATGCAAAAAAGTAGTTCTTGGTGTACATGATGCTCAAACTCACAGTTATAAACTTGATATTGGATATATTTTAGGCAAATATACAAAGGGTTTGTCTATCAAGGTTCATAAGTATTTTATTACTTTTTCTCAGAATCAACAAGTTCTTTTCAAAAAAGTCTATGGAAAAGATTCATGTATGGTCGGTATGAGCTATAAATATTTTGGACAACCTACAATCGTACAACCTGCGTTTCTTGATGGAGTAAAATTGTTGTTCTTTGGGCGTATTGATGCTTATAAAGGGTTAGACTTACTTATTTCAGCGTTGGAGAATTTGCGAATAAAGAACATTCGCAACCTATCGTTGACCATAGCTGGAAAAGGAATGTCTTGGTCAGATTGTGAAAAAATGCTTAAGACTACGGAAATGTATAATCTTCAAGTTCGCTTTATTGATAATAATGAAATTCCGAATTTGATGGCATCTCATCATTTCTTAGTGCTTCCCTATCGTGATGCTACTCAATCAGGACCACTTGCAACAGCCGTGGCTTATGAATTACCTGTTATTGCTCCAAATTTTGGATGTTTTACAGAAACATATACCAAAGATTCTGCAATATTATACACTCAAGGGCATTTGGAAGATGCTTTAAGGGAAGTTTCTAAAATGTCGGGGGATACCTACGCTTCTATGAAAGCAGCTTGCAGAAAAGTAAAAGAAAATAATAGTGAGGAAAAAATAGCGATTAATTATATTCGTTATTTTGATAAATTGATGGATTGCAATTGACAAATAGTCTTAATGGTATAGTTGTTGGGGCTAATAAAATTATAACCAATTAATCAATACTGCGTTAAGATTAATTATTTGTTATAATCTGAGCTTCTTAGCACATTATTAATTATAACGAATTGTTGATGAAATAAAAAACAATATAAAATGAATACAATTTATTTTTTCGCCAGTTTTGGCGACATGAATAAACTTCCTGGTGGAGGTGGACAAACCGCAGCCAGAAGACTACTTGATATGCTTCGAAAGCTGGGGTATCATGTTATAACGTACAATAGACATCGATATTATTTTGAAAATAGAATTATTGATAGAATAAGTACATTGCTTTTTGCTGCAATTGATCCAGTTCTTTATTGCCTGTTTTTGTTGTTTCGTCATCGTAGGTCTGCCGCTACATTATATATGGGATATACAGGATCTATTCTATGGTTTGACTATATGATAGCCAAAGTATCAAAAATGTTAGGCTTCAAGAGTATCATGTACTTAGCGGGCGGAAAAGCCAAATGGTCCTTTGAAGAAGGTAGCAAGTCATATCGAAATTTGTTCAAGAAAACAATGATGATGTACGATGAGGTCATGACCGAGGGGGAAATCAATATAGGCTTGATCAAGTCGGTTTCATCCAAGACAAAGACTTTTTATCTTCCGAATTTTACTGAAAATGGCTTTGCACCTTCTGAATTGCCAAAGAAATCTGAAGATAAAATTAATATTTGCTATTTCGGAAGAATTGATGCTCAAAAAAATGTTCTACTCTCTATAGAAGTATTTAATTCTCTTTCTAAGAAATATGACAATATTTATCTGACTCTTGTGGGTAATGGTCATTCCGATTATGAGGAAAAAGTAGATAAAGCAATTAATGTTTCTCCATATAAGAATAGAATTATTAGAGAAAACAGAGTGAATCATACTCGTCTTGCGGAAATATTAAAAGAACAGCATTTTTATATTTTTCCATCATCAAATCCATGTGAAGGACATTCTAATGCACTGAATGAAGCAATGTCTTGGGGGTTGATACCTGTTGTTAGTAATTTTAATTTCTTACCAAGTATAGTAGGTGATAAAAAACTTGTAGCAAACGAATTTTCTGTAGAAGCATATTATAAGATATTTGAATATGTAATAGACAATAATCTTATTGAGAAAATTTCTGAAGAAATGTTTTTGCGAGTTAAGAATAATTTTGTTCAACCTGTTGTTGAGAAAAAATTAAAAGAAGAATTGGATAGTTTCTTTAAATAATAATAGTCATGGCAAAAATTAAGACGTCTAAAGGGTGGTTCCACTACAAGCCCATTACCTTATATTTAGGTATAAAGCAAATTGACAGAGAGTGTGCTTTTGAAAATTTCAAGTTACTTATGTCAATATTGAACGATAAAAGTATTCAAGCTGGACCTTTTTTAGGTACGCTCTTAGGAATCGTGAGAGAGAATAACTTTATTGAATGGGATGAAGACATTGACCTGTTTATCATGAAAGAACAAGAGCAATTATTAGTGGATGCTCTATGGGATTTGCGTGATCATGGTTTTGAACTTGTTCGATATGAACGAAGAGGTCTGTATTCTGTTATGCGAAACGGTGAATATATAGACTTTTATGTCATGTATCACATAGGGGATAATTTGCGATATTCTGGCGGTGCAGACTTTATGTTTGAGAATTATATGACTGATACAATAACATGGGATTTCAAAGGAATTCCTTTGCAGATACCAAGAGAATATGATGAGTTCTTAACCTTTCAATATGGAGATTGGAGAACACCTGTAAAATATGCAGATTTTGAAATGACTTCATGGAGAAAGTTCTGTGTGAAATCTATTTATTTTATCAAAAATAATCTTCCAGATTTCTTGTACTATCCAATGCTAAAAAAGTATCATCAAAAGCATTTGGATAAATTCAAGGCAAAGTGTGAGAAAAAAGGAATAACATTACCCAAAGAAATTAAATTGTAGTAATTATGAATATAGCATTATTGATAGCCGGAGGTTCTGGCAATAGAATGGGACAAGATATCCCAAAACAGTTTATGCACGTAGATGGATGCCCTATCATTATCCATACTATGAGATGTTTTCAAGTTCATCCAGACATAGATGGCATAGCTGTTGTTTGTCTGAAAGGATGGGAAACTGTTCTTCAAGCATACGCCAATCAGTTTAATATTGATAAGTTAAAATGGATATTTCCAGGTGGTAATTCTGGCATGGAGTCAATTCATAACGGTATCTATGGCTTAAAAGCTGAGGGTTGTAATAACGAAGATTTGGTTCTGATTCATGATTCTGTTCGACCATTGCTAGGACAGGATATCATCAGTAATAACATTGCAACTTGCAAAGCTTATGGTTATGCCATTACAGGTATTCAGTGTCGTGAAGCAATCTTGGAAAGTGAGGATGGATTTTCCACGACTACAAGTATTCCACGTGACAAACTGATTCGTACACAGACACCTCAGACGTTCCGACTTGGCAATATCATTAATGTTCATGAGGAGGCAAAACAAAAAGGAATTGTTGATAGTGTGGCTTCTTGTACTCTTATTGCAGAAGTTGGAGGTCATGAGATGCATATAGTTCCGGGATCTGAGAAAAACATCAAGATTACAACTGTAGAGGACTTAGAGATTCTCAAGGCACTCATTCATATAAGCAAAGAAGAATGGCTGAAGTAACTTGGAAAATATGTAAGCAAAATATTCTTGCTGATTATAAACGTCTAAAGCTAATTGGGGGGGGTAATACCTCCTCGATTTTTCTTAAAATATTACTGAATACACATAAGAACATCGTGTTCTTTTTTAGAGTTGGCACATTCTTGAAAACTAAACAAAATATTGTTGCAAGGTTATCGTATAAGTTGATAAGTTTGTGGTATGTAAGAAAACAATTGCTTACAGGTATTCAGCTACCATTAGGAACTGATGTCGGTGGAGGTTTAGCCTTCATTCATTTCTCGAATATTGTAATTGCTGAAAGTTGCAAGATAGGTAAAAATTGTACGATTCTGCAAGGAGTAACTTTGGGACATTCTTTCTCTGCGAAAAATGATGGTGTTCCTACTTTGGGTGACAATGTCGTTGTTTTTGCTGGAGCAAAAGTGTTAGGCAAAGTCAAAGTGGGAGACAAGGCTGTCATTGCTGCTAATGCCGTTGTAACAAAGGATGTCCCTGCAAATAGTATCGTAGCAGGAAACCCTGCTAAAGTCATTTCGACAGATACGTCATCATTATTTGGTAAGAAATGGGCGAAGGATTATGCAAGATAATCGAAAAAAAATAAAAGTGGATGATTATGGATTTACAATGGAATAAGTTGGATTATTGTAACATTTTGGTGACAGGTGCTACAGGGTTGGTAGGATCAAGTATTATTGATTTGCTGATGAAACACTCTGTGAAAAATTGTCATATATATGCATCTGGTAGAAACGAGAGCCGTGCCAAAACTAAGTTCTCTAAGTATTATGACAAAGAAAATTTTCACTTTTTCAGATATGATGTAGAAAAGCCTCTGGAAAGTGAAATAAAATTCGATTATATTATTCATGCTGCTAGCAATGCAAGCCCTAATTTCTTTGCTACTAATCCTGTTGGGGTTATTATGTCGAATATTATAGGTACAAAAAATTTGCTGGATTATGGTAGGGAACACGGAATGAAACGTTTCCTTTATATCTCTTCTGGCGAAGTCTATGGCAATGGTGATGTCGAAAAGTGGCATGAAACGGATAGTGGATATGTGGATTGTATGACTATGCGTTCGTGTTACCCCACTTCGAAGCGTGCGGCAGAAACCCTTTGTGTAGCTTATGCCAAGCAGTATGATGTAGATGTAGTTGTCGCTCGTTTGTGCCATACTTACGGTTCAAACTTTACAGAGCAAGACAATCGTGCTTATGTTCAATTTTTCATAAAAGCCTTGCAGGGTGAGGATATTGTTTTGAAAAGCAAAGGTGACCAATATCGATCTTGGCTTTATGTGGAAGATTGTGCTAGTGCAATTCTTACGATATTGCTAAATGGGCAGAGTTGCGAGGCTTATAATGTGGCTGATGAAACTTCCTGTGTTACCATAAAGGAACTCGCAGAGAAGATTGCCAAGCTTGGAAAGGTAAAAGTCGTGTTTGATTTACCATCCGATATTGAAAGAAAAGGATTTTCTGTTATAAAGAAGGCAACCTTTGATACATCCAAACTTCTTGATTTAGGATGGAAAGCAAAGTATTCATTGGATGAAGGATTAAAAAGTACTTTTGAGAAATTAATTTTGCAGAAAAGTTAGTTGTGAATGATTTTTATGATGCATTGCTGTATTTCTTTCCAAATCTCCTTTTCTAGCATGAAATACGGCACAGCTTTCTTCCTGTCCTCCTCAAAAAAGAAAAACAGATGTTTGATGCCAGGAGCATCAGCATATTCATAGGCTTCGATTTTCACAATGTTGATGCCTTGCGACTGAAGGGTGGCAAGGAGTTGTTGACGTTGCTTTTTAGTAAGCAACTTATACTTTGTATATATAGTATTTATATCACAGGTCATGATGGGTATTCTTATTTGTTGAGAATGATGGAATATGCTTTTATGGCTGCGAAAATAATAAAATAATTTGATTTATAGTTATGTTTAGATTAAAAACATTAACCATTTTAGGCAGTAAGGCTGACTTGGCTTCGCTGCCAGAGAGCAAATTGCTCATAAATACCATAAATGCTCACTCATTTAACACTGCAAAGAAGGATCAACTTTTTGCAGAGGCACTGACGAATGGCGATGCTCTGATTCCAGACGGTGTGAGCATTGTGAAGGCATGCAAGTGGATTAAGGCAAAGTCGCAACCAAAGGAACGAATCGCAGGTTGGGACTTGTTTGAATTTGAGATGGAGAAATTAGAAAATAAAGGTGGTACAGTGATGTTTATGGGCAGTTCGCAGAAGGTTCTCGACCTGATTGTGAAGCGTGCTGCTGTGGATTATCCACACCTGAAGGTGGTGACATATTCGCCACCCTACAAGCCAGAATTTTCAGATGAAGACAACAAGGCGATTATCAATGCCATCAATGCAGCCAATCCCGATTTGCTATGGATTGGCATGACAGCTCCTAAGCAGGAGAAGTGGACGTACTCGCATTGGAAGGAGTTAAACATCCATTGTCATGTGGGAACTATTGGTGCAGTGTTTGATTTTTTTGCAGGAACAGTGGAACGTGCACCGTTGTGGTGGCAGGAGCATGGTTTGGAATGGCTCTATCGCTTGTTGAAAGAGCCGAAACGCATGTGGAGAAGGTATATCATTGGAAATGCACTGTTCCTTTGGAACATGACGAATGAGTAATGTCAGAGATTTATTTCCGTTTTTTACAGTTCTCCTTAGGACTTTATGACGGCAAAGAATTCTTGTCGGGTGAAACTCTGGTGAACTTTGACTGGAATGCCTTTTATCGTTTTGCGAAGAAACAGACCTTGACAGGTGTCATATTTGAGGGAATCCAGCGATTGCCGAAAAAATATGCTCCTAGTCAATACTTGCTGATGACTTGGTTTGGGCAGAGCCAAAGAATCTATCAAAGAAATCTTCTCTTGAACGAAGCTGCTTCACACATATACAACAATATAAAAACAGAGGGATTCCGGTGTTGCATATTGAAAGGACAGGGTAATGCGCAAATGTATTCTAATCCTTTTTCAAGGACTCCTGGTGATATAGATATATGGGTGAAAGCAGAACGTGATGACACTCGTATGCTTGCGCAGCAGCTTACGAAAGACAATGGGAGTGTTGGGAAAGAAAGTCTTAACCATATTGAGCTTATGATAAATGACATAGCGGTGGAACTTCACTCAACTCCTGCCATCCTGAATAATTCTCTATATAACCATCGATTACAGAAATGGCTCAAACGGAATGCAGACTTGCAATGTAGTAATATTGTTGCGCTTCCAAATGATGCAGGGGAAATCGCCGTACCAACATGTGCTTTCAATGTTATTTATCAATTACTTCATTTGTTTCATCATTATTTCTATGAAGGAGTCGGATTGAGACAGATGATTGATTACTACTTTGTTGTGATTAGTGATGAGTTATTAGTGGTTGGGGGTACTTTGCAGAGAGAATTGAAACATTTGGGATTGTGGAAGTTTGCGGGGGGCGGTGATGTATGTGCTGCATAAGGTTCTTGGATTATCGGAGGAGAAGATGATAGCTCCGATGGATGAGAAGAGAGGAAAGATGTTGTTGGCAGAAATATTGAGTGGTGGAAACTTCGGACAATATGATGAGCGATATGGTTTCGGACATAGTTCTTTCGGACATAACATGCAAAGAGTGTATCGAGATTTACGTTTGGTAAGATATTATCCTGCTGAGGCATTAAGTGAGCCTATCTTCAGAACTTGGCACTTCTTCTGGCGGTTACGACACAAATAAGGCACACAAATCACATATTTACAACACAAACTATTACTAATAGAAAAAAGAAAAGAAAGAATAGACAACTTAGAGGAGACTCCGCATTCACATCCCCCCTATTCTGATTTCGGAGGCTCTATAATTAGTGATAAACAACAAATGAAGAAGAAAGTTTTTGTGAGCGGGTGTTATGACCTGCTGCATTCTGGTCATGTGGAGTTTTTCCAGCAGGCATCACGGTATGGTGACCTGTATGTGGGTATCGGATCGGATGCTACTTATCTGGAGTATAAGCATCGCAAGCCTATGTTTCCGCAGGAGGAAAGGCTATTCATGGTCAAGAATATCAAGGCGGTGAAGGATGCGTATATCAATGAGGGAAGTGGAGTGATCGATTTCCTGCCAACTCTTGATAAGGTGAAACCGGATGTGTTTGTGGTGAACGCTGAAGGTGGGTCTGATGAGAAACGTAGGATCTGTAAGGAAAGGGGCATCGAATATGTCGAACTCCAGCGCACGCCTCATGCGGGTTTGAAGGCACGGTCTTCTTCTGACTTGAAGAAGGCGTTATCGAACGTATCTGATAATTCGGCACAGGAGGCGGGGATTCCTACCCGTCTGGATCTGGCTGGTACTTGGATTGACCAGCCTTATGTGAGTCACTATCATCCGGGATGGGCGATTACCATCTCGCTGGAACCGACCTTTGAGGTGCGCGACCGCTGCGGTCTGTCTACCTCTACCCGTAAGATGATTCAGAAGATATGGCCGGTGAAGTTGCCGAAGATGGATCCGGAGATGCTCGCCCGACTGGTATTCTGCTTTGAGAACAATCCGGAGCGTCACGATGGTATCATCTCGGGTGCCCAGGATTCTATCGGTATCTGTGTTCCCGGTCTGGTGCGTCATTATTATGACAACAACTTCTGGCCGGAGAAGATTGAGAGTACGCAGGATGAGATGACCCTCCGTTTCCTGGAAGACCATCTGGTGATGATTCCGATGGAACCGAGAAGGCCGGGATGCAGTGTGGTGGAAGGTAAGGATATCACGCCTGAGAAGGTGAAGGCGCTGGCTGATGCAGCTGATGCCTGCTGGAAGGCGATTCTGGCGCACGACCTTGATGCCTTTGCGGCAGCATACAGGGCATCTTTCGAGGCCCAGATTGCGATGTTCCCAGGTATGGTGAATCCGTCTATCAACGGTGTGATAGAACCGGAGGCGAGTGTGCAGCCGATGATTGACCGCTACAGCAGCATGGAGGAGGTACTGGCATGGAAGATGCCGGGAGCCGGTGGCGGCGGTTATCTGGCACTGGTAGTAAAGGACAGTAATAAATTTGTAGAGAATCATGACGAAGCCATCCATCTTCAGATACGAAGGGCATAACTATCTAGTGCCCTTTCTCATCATCAGCAGCCTCTTCTTTATGTGGGGCTTTGCCCATGGCATCCTGGAGGTGCTGAATCCGCATTTCCAGGAGT
>ERZ772831.353-NODE-353-length-49125-cov-5.038007_pt1 | contig 49125 bp, 48 predicted proteins | sample MGYA00580858_ERZ772831 | MGnify/ENA primary metagenome ERZ772831 (study PRJEB29015, sample SAMEA2737694) | human gut metagenome | biome: human gut; feature: human-associated habitat; material: faeces | place: China | collected 2012 ... | reverse complement strand
GGTTTTTGTGCAAAAAAATACTCTGCCATAAGGTGATTATATCATAAAAGCAAGGGAAAAAACGGGAAAGTCATTACAAAAGTGGAAAGTCGGGTACAAAATTTGCAGGTCGCTTTCAAAATGTGAAACTCGTTTACAAAACGGGAATCTCGGATGACTATTGAACTATGAGAAGATACGCATGATATTATTTGTGCTAATTTTGCATGAAAAGCGACCACTTTTGTAAAATCCCTTTTCAAATTGTATAAAAATGCGTACAATAAGACGCGTAAAGGGGTTAATGAGAATTAAATATACTTGCAATATTTGCAATAAAGTGACCGCATGTTTGAAATAATAACAGGCGGTCATTTTATGTTATGGCGACGAGGAAAATGCACGCATTTATGCGGTGCGTTTGACGACCGCTAATCAGAGCGAGATTCGCAGAGCGTATCTCGTCTCTGTTATGGCGACGAGGAAGATGCATGATATTTTCCGGAAGTGTCAGGGGATTACGGTGAAAAATTTTGTTTGACTTTTTGAAAAGAGACAAATATAATAAGGCATTGAACGAGTAGCAAATCTGCGTAAATCCGGTTTGTTACTCGTTTTTGTTATGGCGATGAGGAAAATGCACGCATTTATGCGGTGCATTTGACAACCGCTAATCAGAGCGAAACTCGCAAAGCGTGTTTCGTCTCTGTGTTCATAATATGCCATGAAAAAGTGTGTAGCTTATCAGCGTAAGTCCAGCTTGTGCGATAAGTGCACACTTTTTTTGCAGAAAAGGAGGATTCAGTTAAGATGGCAGAAAGTAACAAAATGAAGGAAATGCCGGTCAATAAGCTCATGGTACAGATGGGAATACCGATGATCTTATCGATGGCATTGCAGGCGGTTTACAATATTGTGGACAGTGCCTTTGTCGGAAACATGCAGGTGGGAAGTGAAACTGCGTTGAATGCGCTTACTCTTGTATTCCCGGTGCAGATGCTTATGGTAGCGGTTGCAATCGGAACCGGTGTGGGAACCAATGCACTTCTTGCAAGAACGTTAGGGCAGGGTAACTCGGAAAAGGCAGCTAAAGTGGCAGGGAACAGTCTGTTTCTGGGTGTTATTATCTATGTAGTCTGTTTGTTGTTTGGTATTTTCGGTGTAAAGGCGTATATTTCATCTCAGACTGTCGACCGGGAAGTCCTGACAATGGGTGTCAGCTACTTACGAATATGCTGTGTATTTTCATTTGGTATTGTATTCTTTTCCCTGTTTGAAAAACTATTGCAGGCGACAGGACGCTCTCTTTATTCCACGATCGGGCAGATTGCAGGTGCCGTGATCAATATCATCCTTGATCCGATCATGATCTATGGGATTGGTCCGGTTCCGGAAATGGGTGTGGAAGGAGCTGCTTATGCAACTGTGATCGGACAGGTTGCATCAGCAGTGCTGCTCTTTGCTTTCCATGCAAAATTAAATAAAGAATTTGCACATGGAGTAAGCTGCATGAAACCGGATACAGTAATCGTAAAGGAAATCTATGCGATCGGACTTCCGGCGATCATAGCGCAGGCACTGATGTCTGTTATGGTATATGTCATGAATTTGATCCTGAAATTCAATCCGGCCGCCCAGACAGCATACGGTCTGTTTTATAAAGTGCAGCAGTTTGTATTGTTTCTTGCTTTTGGGCTTCGTGATGCAATTACGCCGATCATTGCATTTGCCTATGGAATGCACAGCAAAAAGAGAATCAGGGAAGGTATCAGATATGGTCTTATTGATACGGCGGTTCTTATGGTCATTGGTATAGCGATCACGGAGCTCTTTCCGGGAGCATTTGCAACGCTGTTTAATGCCGGACAGTCCAGATTTTATTTTATAGGAGCGATGCGGGTCATTTCGATCAGCTTTCTCTTTGCAGGTATCAATGTTGCCTATCAGGGAATTTATCAGGCGCTGAACGGTGGCATGGAATCACTTGTGATCTCTCTGCTCAGACAGCTTGTCATTATTCTGCCATTGGCAGGAATCTTTTCCGCGATCGTCAGAAACGGACATGCAGGTGTATCGCTTATCTGGTGGGCATTTCCGATCACGGAACTGATAGCATGTCTGGCAGGGTATGCATTTTTAAAGCGGATCAGAAAGACGAAGGTTGACAGTTTAAAATAGGGAGGAATCAAAATGGCAGTGAAAATTATTACGATCAGCAGAGAGTTTGGAAGCGGCGGCCGCTTTATCGGAGAAGAAGTGGCAAAGAAGCTTGGAATGAAATATTATGATAAAGATATCATCGGACAGATCGCAGAGCAGTCTGGATTCTCACCGGACTATATCCGGGAACATGCAGAATTATCGCCAAAGAAAGGGTTGTTTGCTTATGCGTTTGCGGGGCGCGACAGCACAGGAAAATCCGTGGAGGATCTGGTATATGAGGCACAGAGAAAAGTCATTCTGGAAATCGCAGAAAAAGAAAGCTGTGTGATCATAGGACGGAACGCAGACTTTATCCTGCGGGAAAGAGCGGATGTTCTCAATGTTTTTATCCATGGGGATCTGCATGAGAAAACAGAACGGATCTGCAAATTATACAGTGTCAAAGAAGCTGAGGCTGTAAAAATGATGGCAGATATTGATAAACGCCGTATGACGAATTACAATTTTTATACCGATCAGAAATGGGGCATGGCAGGCAATTATACACTGTCATTGAACAGTTCACAGCTTGGATATGATAAATGCCAGAAGCTGATCCTGGGTTGTGTAAAATAGAACTTTGACGATTGCTGATCAGAGTGAAAGGGAGAAAAACAAAACCGGTAGAACTGCTTTTTAATTCTGCTATGACAGCCTTTTCATCATTTTTCATTGTCAGCAGATGTTTATGCAATATTTCACCGGAGCGGGTAAGAAAAAGCTGTTTGTTTTGATAACGGAAGAGAGAAGTATGATATTGCTCCTCTAAAAAACGGATATGTTGCGAAACAGCCGGTTGTGTGATATTTAGCTTTCTGGCAGCTGCGGTAAAATTCATTGTCTGGCATACTGTGAGAAATAAAAAGTGCTCAAAGTACCTGCAAATACATCCATACTGGTCGGCGTTGGATCCTCTATTTGTGGAGGCTCTGCGATCGCAGCAACTGCACCTGTCATTGGCGCAGATGACGATGAAATTGCACAGTCGATCGCGGTCATTTTCTTCTTTAATGTGCTTGCGGCAATTTTCTTCCCACTACTCGGGAAGGCGATCGGATTTGACACGTTGCACGGAGAATCATTTGGTATCTTTGCGGGAACGGCGATCAATGATACATCATCTGTCACTGCTGCGGCATCTACATGGGACAGTATGTGGAACCTTGGAAGTGAGACATTGAATAAGGCAGTAACGGTAAAGCTGACAAGAACGCTTGCTATTATACCGATCACACTCGGCTTATCCCTGATACGTGCCAAAAAGAGTGCAAAAGAAGGAAAGCAGGCTGCAAAGTTCAGCTTAAAGAGAGCATTCCCTATGTTTATCCTGTACTTTGTGATCGCGGCGGTCATTACAACAGTCTGTATCCATATGGGCATTGATGCAGGTGTATTTCAGCCGCTCAAAGAACTGTCCAAGTTTATGATCATAATGGCGATGGCGGCGATCGGATTAAACAGTAATGTGATCCGGCTCATCAAAACAGGCGGGAAACCGATCCTGGTAGGAGCTTCCTGCTGGTGTGGCATCACGATCGTAAGCCTTGTTATGCAGCATATTATGAACATTTGGTAATTGCCTGGAAGCAGAGAAATAGTAAATAATTTTATATGGTAAAATACGCGAAATTTGCAGGAAGTCCGTGAAAAATAAGCCGGAGAATGTTACAATACGTGTGTGAAATCAGAAGAAGTATAACTTGAATCTATATACGAAGGGAATCAAAATGATAGGATTTGGAACAGTGATTAACAGCGTCAGTGTTCTGTTTATTGCGATCGCCGGTGCGATACAGGATGGACTTCTTGGCGATTACTCCACGCTGGCAGTCAAGTCGGTTCTGGATTTTATCATTGTGGCTGTCATGACAGAAGCGGCGGTAGCTTATCTATCGCTGATCGGATCGGAGCAGCCTATCTGCCTTGGCAGTTTTAGAACCTTGATGCGAGAGAGAATTGGATGAAGAAAGGGGCTCAGATATGGAAAAGAAGATTGCTGTGCTGTTTCCGGGGATTGGTTATCATACAGACAAACCATTGTTATATTACAGTAAAAAGCTGGCAAGAAAACGGGGATATGAAATCGTAGAAGTGAAATATGGACCATTGCCATCCGGTGTAAAGGGAAATGCGGAAAAGATGCGCAAGGCTTTTGAAATGGCACTTATCTATGCGACGGAGCAGCTTGCGGAAATTGATTTTGCAGCTTATGATGCAGTGCTCTTTATTTCCAAAAGCGTCGGAACCGCTGTGGCAGCAGCTTATGCAAATAAATTTGCAATTTTGCCCGGGCAGATTTATTATACGCCGGTAGTGGAGTCCTTTGACGCGATCGGACAGAACGGAATTGTATTTCATGGAACAGCAGATCCGTGGGCGGAAACAGAGCAGATCAAGGCAGCGTGCAGGCAGAGAAATCTGCCGCTATATCTGACGGAGCGTGCAGATCATTCAATGGAAACGGGAGATGTGGAACAGGATCTTCTGATCATGCGTGATATCATGCAGAAGACGGCTGCGTATATGGATGAGCAATAGAGATCACGATGAGATTACCGGAAGCGAAGGAGACGTCATCATGTGTAAAATGGAGTGGATGAAAAAAATAATCATTATCTGGATCGGCTCGATCATTGCGGCCTATGGCATTACACTTGCAATGTACGCGGGATTCGGCGGTGCTACCTTGGCGGTATTATGGCAGGGGATCTCTAAAACATTTCATATCAGTATAGGTATGGCATCTATGATCGTAGCTGTAGGGATGCTCATATTTGTATTTTTCTATGACAGATCACAGCTCCACATTGGCACGGTTCTTTATCAGATCGTATATAGCCTTTGCGTAGATCTGTTTGCAAATGCACATATATAGTAGACATATGTGGATCAACGTACTGCTTATGCTGTTGGGTATTATACTCTTTGCAATCGGAACCGGTTTGTATGCGGCGGCTTCTCTGGGACGCGGTTCTTATGAAGCATTGACATTTTCCCTGGCAGAAAAGAATGGCTGGCAGGTAAAAGTTGTGCGGAGCTTACTGGATGCATCGATGGTTATTATCGGTGTTTTATTGGGTGGAACATTTGGCATATGCACGATTGTCACGATCCTGATTTCCGGACCGATCATCCAGCTTACAGCTTCAAAAACAAAAGCAGTGTTTCATGTTTGAGTACTTAGGGGTATATACCACGCAGTCCTTTTCTGTCAAGCACCTAAGCACAGTATGATGCCAGCGCAAATCGTCTGCTGGGACAGAAGATCATTCAAAATTAAATATCATTGAAAAGGAATATGATATCCCGATAGAAGGGAATTTGCGAAATGACTGCAGAGCTGATAGCCTCTGCTTTTTTAATTCCACTTCCGGCGCAGTGAGCTGATCAAATTGTGCGGTTGACTAATACTATCTGCATGAAAAGTGGCCGAATAAACTTTAAAATAATGAAAAACAGACAGAAAGGTGTTGCAAAACACCGTAAATATTAACATAATAAAGAAAAAACGAAAACATAGTGCTGTATACAGCACAAAATGAAGGATTCAATTATTAAAAGAGAAAATGGGAGGGTATTTTATATGATTTTGTATCACGGAAGTAATGTTATTGTAGATAAACCGAAGCTTATTAAACAAAATCGTTATCTGGATTTCGGTTTCGGATTCTATACTACAACCAACCGTGATCAGGCAGTGAACTTTGCACAAAAAGTCACAGATCGACGAAAAACAGGGGAGGCTACTTTGAATATCTATTCAATAGATGAGAATATAGCGTTCAAAGAGTGTAGCCTGCTTTGCTTTGACGAACCGGATGAAGCGTGGCTGGACTTTGTGGCTGCAAACCGTCAAGGGGAATATCATGGAAAACAGTATGACCTGATTTATGGGGCAGTGGCAAATGATGATGTGTATCGTACAATTGCCCTCTATATGACTGGGGTATTAGACAAAGAGCAGACATTAACGACACTTAAGATTCGGAAATTGTTTAATCAACTGGTGTTTGCAACAGAAAAGGGCTTTCCATATTTACATTTTGAGGGGAGGGAGCTTGTATGAATGAAGATCAATTCAGTGCAATGCTGGCAGTTATTGTACCACCTATTATTGAACAAATTACAAAAAACAGTAATGTGGATGTTGATAAAGCGATTGCCAGTTTTTATCGTTCCAGACTTTATCAGGAGCTTTCGGATGAAAAGTCCAAGCTATGGCACTATAGTGCTTTGACGTTATATACTATGTATCAGGACGAACTTTTAACTGGTTTCTATGATTACCCGGAGGAGGCATAAGAGATGAGCAAGGAATCCAACTTCGTGATTTATTGCATGGAAAGGTATCGTTATTATAAAAGACTTTCAGGCGCAGAAGTAGCAAAGATCTTTGAAACATATGGTATTTTTGGATATATTACAAAGTATTTTGAATCACTGCATACAATGGGAGACCGTTATATTGTGCAGGATATTGATGATTATATCAGTGGGCTGGTTATGTAGGTCGGAATTGATACAAACGCAAGATAGTACGATTTGGAGGAAAAAGGGATATGGCAGAGACAGAAAACAGTAAAGATTTGATAAGTGTGCTGTGGAGCGGAGCAGATATATTACGATCCAAAATGGATGCGAATGAGTATAAAGACTATTTACTTGGAATTGTATTTTATAAGTATCTTTCGGATTCGTTTTTAATCAGAGTATACGATTTGATTTATGATGAAAAACCGGATAGCTTAAGGAATGCGTTAGAGGCATATAAAGAGGCCCTGGAAGATGAAAGCGCTGAAGAATTAAAAGAGCAGATAAAATCAGAGTGTCACTATGTAATAGAGCCGGATCTGACGTATACATGTTTTGCAGATGCAGCGCGGAATAATTCATTTAACCGCGAGCAATTACAAAAGGCATTTAATAATATAGAACAGAGTGATCCTTTGTTTGCAGATTTGTTTACTGATATAGATTTGTATTCTAACCGGTTAGGAACGGGGGATCAGAAGCAAAGTGATACGATTTCTAATCTGATAAAAGAGATTGACAAGGCAGACCTGCTTCATTCAGATGCAGAGATCCTTGGTAATGCATATGAGTATTTAATTGGGCAATTTGCTTCAGAAACAGGAAAAAAAGCCGGTGAATTCTATACGCCTCAGGCAGTATCAAAAATTTTGACAAAGATAGCAATTGCAGGACAGGAGATGAAAAGAGGATTATCCGTATATGATCCATGTATGGGTTCAGGTTCCCTGTTATTGAATGCAAAGAAATATGCAGCGGAGCCAAATTATATCAAATATTATGGACAGGAATTAAATACTTCTACCTATAATCTTGCACGTATGAATATGTTTCTACATGGTGTCGTACCTGAAAACCAGACACTTCGGAATGGTGATACATTGGATGGAGATTGGCCGACCGGAGAAGAAACAGATTTTAATATGGTACTTATGAATCCACCATATTCTGCAAAATGGAGTGCAGCAGCCGGATTTTTACAGGATGAAAGATTTAGCGACTATGGAGTTCTTGCTCCGAAATCAAAAGCGGATTATGCCTTCCTGCTTCATGGACTGTATCATCTGAAAAGTGATGGAACAATGGCAATCGTATTACCACATGGAGTTCTTTTCCGTGGTGCAGCAGAAGGAAAAATCAGGGAAAAACTTCTTCGTTCCGGTAATATTTATGCAGTGATCGGTCTGCCTGCTAATCTGTTTTACAACACCTCAATTCCAACATGCATTCTTGTGTTAAAGAAGCATAGAGAGGGAAGGGATGTTTTATTTATCGATGCATCTCAGAAGTTTGAAAAAGGAAAAAAACAGAATGCAATGACGGATGTACATATCGACGCTGTCATGAACCTCTATAATGACAGGAAAACTGTGGAAAAAGAGGCCTATCTGGCAAGTTTTGAGGATGTTGAGAAAAATGATTTTAATTTAAATATTCCTCGTTATGTCGATAATTTTGAAAAAGAAGAAGAAATCGATCTGGATGATTTATTGACAAGCATTTCCAACACAGATAATGAAATCAAAAAAACACAGGCAGAGTTTTTATCACTTCTTAAAGAACTGACATCAGATGATGAAAAGATTATGTCATCACTGCATAGCCTTGTTGAAAAGATGGAGGAGTGATGAATATGGGAAAACCGAAAATTAGATTTAAAGGGTTCGATAACGATTGGGAACAGCGTAAGTTTGGAAGTTTATTAGATGAAACGAAAAATAAGACGTCTGTTGAGGACGAAGACACATTGCTTTCTTGTGCTATTAATGGTATGTATCTTAATTCTGAATTGTTTAGCCATTTTAGAGGGGCATCCAATGTTGGGTATTTAAAAGTTAAAAAAAATGATTTGATTCTGTCAGCACAAAATTTACATCTTGGAAATTGCAATGTAAATTTACGATTTGAACATGGCATAATATCGCCTGCTTACAAGGTTTATGAACTTGTTGATTGCAATCCGTTGTTTATGCAAGCATGGGTAAAAAGGGATAGTACCAAAAATTTTTTCCTGAGGGCATCTACCGAGGGCGCAAGCGTTTGTAGAAAAAATATTGTTTGGGAAGAACTGTATAAACAAGAATTGTTGGTTCCAGACATTGAAGAACAGAAGAAGATCGGAGCATATTTCGATTATCTCGACCACCTCATCACTCTTCACCAGCGAAAGTGTGAAGATACAAAAAAACTGAAAAAATACATGCTGCAAAAAATGTTTCCTCAAAATGGGTCAAAAGTTCCAGAGATAAGATTCAAAGGCTTTACTGACGATTGGGAACAGCGTAAGTTGGGTGATGTACTTGCAGATATGTATAATGGACAAACTCCTTCAAGAAATAAGGCAGAATTCTGGAATGGTGAAATTAGTTGGTTATCTAGCGGAGAATTAAATCGAGGAACTGTAAATAGTAGTTTGGAAAAAATAACAGAAGCAGGAAAAAAATCGGCTAATCTTAGAATTGTCCCGAAAGGAACTTTTATAATGGCAATAACAGGATTAGAAGCTGCAGGAACACGTGGAAACTGTGCATTGTTAGGATTGAATACAACTCTTAACCAGTCCTGTATGGCATTATTTCCGAAGAAAGGAATACTTGATTCGAGATTTTTATTTCAATGGTATAGGAAAGTCGGAGAAGAATATGGCACCAATTATACTCAAGGAACAAAGCAGCAAAGTTATAATGCTGAATTAATAAAAATTCTCCCAATTACGCTTCCGAATGTAGATGAACAAATAAAAATATCTTTATATTTAGAAAATCTCGACCACCTCATCACTCTTCACCAGAATAAGTGTGAAGAATTGAAAAAAATAAAGAAATACATGCTTCAAAACATGTTTGTTTAGGAGGATATGGAATGGGAAAGATTATATTGTATCACGGTACTCCAAACAAAATAGTAACACCGGTATTTGGCGGTGGAGAGGAAAAGCATGATTATGGGAAAGGCTTTTATTTGACTGAGAATATTGAGCTTGCCAAAGAGTGGGCAGTTTGCAGACCACAGGAGGCAAATGGGTGGGTGCATAAATATGAATTGGATTGTGATTCGCTGAAAATATTTGACTTTCAAGAGTCTTCTATCATGGCGTGGTTGGCAGAATTGATGAAGCACAGAGATGCGGCAGAGTCAAAAAGATATAAAATGTTGGCTGCAAAATTTATAGACAAATATGGCATAGATACCAGTAATTATGATGTGATTAAGGGCTGGAGAGCAAATGCGTCATATTTTTATATAGCCAAAGAGTTTGTAAGGGATAATATTGACGTCGAGATCCTAGAAGAACTACTTTCTTTGGGTGGATTGGGAATTCAGTATTGTATAAAATCGAAGCTGGCATATGAGAATTTGCGCGAAATAAGAGATGGGCTATTACCTGTTGTGTATAGTGAATTTAATCAGAAATACAACCAAAGAGATGATAATGCAAGAAAAAGAATGCGTGAATTAGTAAATTCAGATGCTAATAAAGTGACAAATGTGTTTAGCACACTGATTTAAGAGGTGAATGGGTATGGGAGCATATTCGGATGCATATTTAGGGGAGGTCGTTGAAAACCAAGGCAAGTTATTTGACTATGTGGCAGAGACATTCCCTGATAAAGATACCGAGGATTTTATTAATGCATACATGGCAAGTAAAACCAGAAAATATATTGATGAAGCACAGGCTTATGTGAACACAATGGATGCAGAAGAACTGTGGAAATATTTTACTGAGAACGAAGATTATCATATGAAACCGGGGAATGCCATGAGCGGATTTATGCCGGATTGGATTGGTGAGTTTTACGCATATTATCAGTGGTATTATGATCTTCCCAGTGCAGAAGTTGTTCGGAAAATTCCGGTAGATTTTTTGAAAAAAGCATATGCAGGGCTTCATGATCTGGATTTAGATCTGGCAGTTCAGAAAGTGGGAGCAGTGTCATGAAAGTTGTGTGTTTTCATAATCCTGAAGAAGAAAAAGGTTTCTTGAGTAATTGGTATATATCAAAGTTTGAAGTGACTGGAAGGGTGTTCTCTTCTATGGAGCAGTTTATGATGTATCAGAAAGCAATCTGTTTTGGGGATGAGGCAGTAGCAGAACAGATACTGAAAACTGACGATGTTGCGCGTATTAAGGAACTGGGACGTATGGTGTCTGGATATAATGAAAATATTTGGAATGGGATGCGGCAATTAATAGTGTATGAAGGATTAGTTGCAAAATTTTTGCAAAATGAGGAACTCAGAGAAAGGCTGTTGCAGACGGGGGATGCGTTATTGGCTGAGTGTGCGGTGCATGATCGGATATGGGGGATTGGTCTGTCAATGAAAGACGAAAAGAGATTTGATATATCGCAGTGGAGAGGAGAAAATCTATTGGGATATGCATTGATGATGGTTCGAAATAAGATAAAATAACTTTGATACATCGTAAGTGTGAGATTTTTATAATTACTTAATATAAAACTTGGGAACAGCGTAAGGTCGGTGATATTACAAAAGAATTATCAGAATATGCTAAATTGAATTCAGGATTGCCACTTTTAACATCAGCAAGAACAGGGCTTATGTATCAATCTGATTATCGTGGAAATTCCACTACGGATAATGAAAACACGTTATTTAGCATAGTGCCTTTAAATGCGTGTACATACAGACATATGAGTGATGATAGTACATTTCATATAAATGTGAATACACTGGAAAAAGGCTTAGTTAGTAAGGAATATCCCGTGTTTGTGGAGAATGAAAGTGATTTAAGGTTTGTGGTCCAATACATAAATTCAAGTGATTCTTTTACGAAATTTTGTACGGAACAAAAAAAAGGTGGAACTAGAACGAGACTTTATTATAAAACGCTTTGTGAATACAAAATGTTGATCCCATCTCTTAATGAACAGCATATAATTGCAGATTATTTTGACAACCTTGATTATCTCATCACTCTTCACCAGCGAGAGTATTCGACGTGGTAAAATGCTCAAAGGAACGCTTGGGAACAGCGTAAGTTGGGAGAAATAATAACTGAATATAAAGAGACCGTTGATTCGGATTGCACATTACCAATTCTTACTTCATCCAAAACAGAGGGGGTAATACTGCAAGAAGAGCACTTTGGAAGAAAGCAACAACATGATATTACAGGGTACAATATTCTACCGAGAAATTACTGTACATATCGAAATAGAAGTGACGGAGTAGACTTTACATTTAATATCAACAAATGCTGTGATAAGGGGATTATTAGCAAATTTTATCCTGTTTTTAGCGGAAATAATAGCGATGTATTCTTTCTTTCATTGGTGCTGAATAACAGCGAAGAAGTTGTCCATGAAATAGCATATACATGTACAGGAACTGGACAGAAGGTACTCTCATTTCTTGATTTACAAAAGATGAAGGTTAGAGTGCCAGGTTTTGATGAACAGAAGAAGATTGCAGCATATTTTGATGACCTCGATCACCTCATCACTCTTCACCATCGTAAGCTTATTTGCGTAAAAAACGCCTTAAAATTCACACAAAATAATATAATAAGAGAAAAATTATAACTATTAATGTACTTTATGACAGGGGGATAACAATTATGGCAGAACTTGAGTCAGTAATAGAACAGAAACTAATTGATCAGTTGGTTTATGGTGAGTCACAATGGATCTACCGACCGGATCTGAAAACAGAGGACGACTTATGGAATAACTTTCGATATATTCTGGAGCAGAATAATAAGGACAGGCTGGATGGAGAGCATCTGACAGATGCAGAGTTTGAACAGGTGAGGAACCAACTGCAGTTTTCATCATTCTATAAAGCCGGGGAATGGCTTGTGGGTGAGAATGGCAAGGTAATGGTTCATGTGCAGCGAGATACTGAGAAACTTCATCTTGTCGTTATGAATCATGAGCATATTGCAGGTGGCAGCAGTGTATATCAAGTTATAAATCAATATAGAGCTTTAAAGGATGAGGAAGAAACAAAAGCACAGGATAGAAGATTTGATGTGACATTGATGATCAATGGGTTGCCAATGATCCATATAGAATTGAAAAATAAACAACATTCGTATATGGATGGCTTCTGTCAGATTAAGAAATATATTGGAGAAGGAAAGTTTACAGGTATTTTCTCGGCTGTTCAGATGTTTGTAATCAGTAACGGAGTTGATACAAAATACTTCAGCGCGGCGGGAGACACAGAACTGAATCCTAAATTTGTAAGTGGGTGGCTGGATGAAAAAAACAATCCGGTATCGGACTACTTAGAATTTGCTAGAAGTGTACTCCGTATCCCGGCAGCGCATGAAATGATAGCAAGATATACCGTTCTGGATGAGGATGCCAAACGTTTGATATTACTTCGCCCTTATCAGATTCATGCAATAGAAGCAATCAGGGAGGCATCTAAAACAGGGAAGTCGGGATATGTGTGGCATACGACCGGATCAGGAAAAACATTGACTTCTTATAAGGCAACCAGAAATCTTTTAATGGATATACCGACTATTGATAAGGCTATTTTCCTGATTGATAGAAAAGATCTGGACACACAGACAACGATGGCATTTCAGGCATATGCAAATAATGATCTGATTGATGTGGATGAGACAGACAATGTTTCTGATCTTAAGAAAAAGCTGAAATCCGATGATAGACAGGTAATTGTTACTACAATACAAAAACTGCAAAGATTAATAACCAAAAGATTGGAAGAAGGAACACCAGAGTATACAAAGATAAAAAATCTCCGAATTGCATTTGTCGTGGACGAGTGTCATAGAGCTGTAACACCGGGGACGAAGAGGGAGCTGGAAAGATTTTTCGGAAAATCCTTGTGGTATGGATTTACGGGAACACCTCGTTTTGCAGAAAATCCATATCCGAAGTTAGGTGATTTGCCTCGGACAACAGAAGAATTATATGGAAAGCGACTGCATGAGTATACCATTCAAAATGCGATTAAAGACAATGCTGTATTAGGGTTTCAGGTAGAGCATGATGGACCCAAAAACATGGTAGACGAAACGGACAGCCGAATTTACGAGAATGAAACACATATGTTGAAAGTGCTGGATGTGATTTTGAACAAGTCCTATCATAAGCTGGGATTCCAAAATGGTAAGGGAAAAACTTACGAGGGGTTATTAACAACCAGTTCAATCCAATTAGCACAGAAGTATTATGAATTATTGAAAAGAGTGAAAAATGGTGAGACATCTCTACAGATAGATGAAAGGATCAGACAGGTATTGCCGGATTTCCCCAAGTTTGCGATTACATATTCTGTAACAGAAAATGACGAAAGTTCCCATTTGAACCAACAGAAAATGCGTGAGTCATTAGATGATTATAATAGCATGTTCAATACGAAATATGATCTGTCACAGATACAGACTTATAATGGTAATTTAAATAAGCGTTTGGCGAGAAAAGACCCCAAATTTAAAAGTAGAAGCGAGCAATTGGATCTTGTAATTGTGGTAGATCGTCTCCTGACAGGCTTTGATGCACCATGTATGTCTACTATGTTTATTGACAGACAGCCAATGGGACCGCACGACTTGATCCAAGCATTTTCAAGGACAAATCGAATATTTGATAATAATAAGGCATATGGACAGATCGTAACTTTTCAGGCGCCGAAGCTCTTTAAGGAAAGTGTTGATAATGCTGTGAAATTGTATTCTGCGGGAAGCACGGGAACGGCACTTGTGGCTGAATGGAAAGAAATAGAACCTGCTTTTCGGAAATCATTGAAGGCACTTCGGGCATCTGCAGAAAAGCCATCAGAAATTCCGGGGATGTCACGCAAAGAAAAGATTGTATTTATAAAAATGTTTCAGAATTTTGATAAGCTGTTCGCACAACTGAAGGCATTTTCACAGTATGATGACAGTATGTTGGAAAGCTATGGCATTACGGAAGATGAATACGAGGATTATGCGGGACATTATTTTAATGTGAAAGCAGAGATTCAGTCAGGATCAGATGATCCAACAGATCCGGAAACCCCGGAGATAGATCAGGATTATGAGTTAATGGCATACAGTCATACAAAAATAGATTATGAGTATATTATCAATCTGATCCAGAATATTGTAACGCCTGATGATGATTCGGAAGTAACACCGGAACAAAGAAAGAAACAGATTGAAGAAGTGAAGCAATATATTGAGGATCTGCGGAAAGATAATTTTCAGGTTGCTGATATCATGGACAGCCTTGTGTATGAAATAGAGCTTGACAAGGATAAATATAAGGGGCAGTCAATTTTGAATATTGTTGAAAATATGAAACGGGATTGCATTGAGAAAGTTGTTAAGGATTTTTGCCTGACATGGTATGCGTCTAAAGACGATATTATGTATGCGGCAACTCATTACAGAAATGGAGAAATCCCAAATGAAAATGCAATTAAGATAACATCCGATTTTGCCGGATATAAGGCTGCGCAAGAGAAAGCAATACCAAAGTTCAAATATTATACACAGCTTCTTTCAGCTTTGAAGAAGACACTGGAAGAGGAAATAAAACCTCTGATCAATAATTAGGCACATTGATTTGCGGGAGAAAATAGTCTTTACTATTCATATCAGCGTAAGCACAAATAAAATGGAGGTAGCTTATGCGAAACGATATGGATGGAACAGAATTATTTTGTAATTATTATAAGCAGTGGATTGAAGTATACAAGAAGGACGCCATAAGAGAAGCGACGATGGCAAAATATCTGATGACGCAGAAATGGGTTGAAAAACTGGTTCCCAGACTGAAGGTATCTGATTTAACAAGGACAGTGTATCAGCAGCTTCTTAATGATTATGCAAAGGAGCATGAAAGACAGACGACACTTGATTTCCACCATCAGTTGAAAGGTGCCATTCTTGATGCAGTGGATGAAGGACTGATAGATAGGGATCCGACCAGAAAAGCTATTATCAAAGGAAAAACTCCCAAGGTAAAGAAGATAAAATATTTAAATCAATTTGAGTTACATACGTTAATTGCACATCTGGATATTAGGGAGAAACCCAACTGGGACTGGTTTATATTATTGGTTGCAAAAACAGGAATGAGATTCTCGGAAGCACTTGCAATTACACCGGCGGACTTTGATTTTGCAAGACAGACTTTATCTGTAAGCAAAACATGGGATTATAAAGGAGAGGGAGGATTTCTGCCTACAAAAAATAAATCGTCTGTTAGAAAAATCCAGATAGACTGGCAGATTGTTGTGAAGTTTTCGGAACTGGTTAAAAATTTGCCCGAGGATAAGCCGATATTTGTAGGAGAGGACAAAATATATAATTCAACAGTTAATGACGTTCTTTCGAGGCATTGCAGAGAATGTGGGATATCCGTGATTTCAATTCATGGTCTCAGACATACACATGCTTCTCTTTTATTATTCGCAGGTGTTTCGATTGCCAGTGTTGCAAGACGTCTGGGGCACGCCAGTATGACAACTACACAAAAAACATATCTGCATATTATACAGGAGCTGGAAAATAAGGATGTGGACTTAGTCATGAGAACATTATCCGGTTTGTAAAATTGCTGTTATAGACAAAGCTTACGCTGATCGATGAAATAAACACCATCACGCACAAAAGATACACCATACAGGAAATACACCCAGAATCGAAAAAAATACTTGCAATCCATTTTTCAGGGTGCTAAAATCTGAACCAAGAAATGCAGAGAAGGAGACTCTTGTCAGGAAAAACGACAGGAAAGTGATGCCACCGACTGAAAGCATCCGCGCGGGAACTGATAAAGGGAACACTCCGGAGCAGATTATTCGAACCTCTATGATAAGATATAGAGCTAGGGTAATACGTGACACGCGTTAAGTGGAAGAGTGGAGAAGATCTAGGAAAAGGTATTCGGCTGAAGTCTTCTCAATGCGGGTGGTACCGCGGATTTAGAATATCCGTCCCGGGACAATGATTTGTCCCGGGACTTTTTAGTTGTGTGATACATCAAAGCCGGGACACTACAGAAGGAAAGACAGGAGGAGCAACATGAAAGCAAACATGTACAGAGATGTCTATTTAAAAGACATCACGGAAGAGCAAATTGGTCAGACCCTGAAGGTCAGCGGATGGGTAGAAAACATCAGAGATCACGGCGGTGTATCCTTTATCGATCTCAGGGATATGTATGGTGTCCTGCAGGTTGTCCTGCGTGATACCTCCCTGCTTACCGGCATTGTAAAAGAGGACTGCGTATCCATTACCGGTTTGATTGAAAAGCGTGATGAAGAAACTTATAACCCGAAGATCGCGACAGGAACGATCGAGCTGGAAGCAAAGACGATCCAGATCCTTGGCAAGGTATATAAACTGCTTCCGTTTGAAGTGATGACATCCAAGGAAATCCGTGAAGATCTTCGTTTAAAATACCGTTATCTGGATCTGAGAAACCAGAAGGTAAAAGACAACATCGTTTTCCGTAGCCAGGTGATCAGCTTCCTGCGTCAGAAAATGACAGAAATGGGATTTTTAGAAATCCAGACCCCGATCCTGTGTGCTTCCTCACCGGAAGGCGCACGTGACTATATTGTACCGAGCAGAAAATACAAAGGTAAATTTTATGCACTGCCACAGGCACCACAGCAGTATAAACAGCTTCTGATGGTATCCGGCTTTGATAAATATTTCCAGATCGCCCCTTGTTTCAGAGACGAGGATGCAAGAGCTGACCGTTCACCGGGCGAATTTTACCAGCTCGATTTTGAAATGAGCTTTGCAACACAGGAAGATGTATTTGCAGTCGGAGAAGAAGTGCTCTCCGCTACCTTTGAGAAATTTGCACCGGAAGGCTATTCCGTTACACAGGCGCCATATCCGATCATCAGCTACAAACAGGCTATGCTGGAGTTTGGTACCGACAAACCGGATCTTCGTAACCCGCTTCGTATCATCGATGTGACAGAGTTCTTCCAGAGATGTACCTTCAAGCCATTTAAGGGAAGAACCGTCAGAGCCATCAAAGTAAACCGGCAGATGTCCAAGGGCTTCCATGAAAAGCTTCTGAAGTTTGCACAGTCTATCGGAATGGGTGGACTTGGTTATCTTGAGGTAATGGAAGATATGAGCTACAAGGGACCGATCGATAAATTTATTCCGGATGATATGAAAGTTGAAATGAAAGAACTGGCAGGACTTTCCGCCGGAGATACCATTTTCTTTATCGCTGATAAGGAAGCACGCGCTAACCTTTATGCAGGACAGATCAGAACCGAGCTTGGTGAAAAACTTGATCTGATCGAGAAGAACGCATACCGTTTCTGCTATATCAACGATTTCCCGATGTTTGAGCTGGATGAGGAAACAAAGCAGATCGGCTTTACCCACAACCCGTTCTCTATGCCACAGGGTGGACTGGAAGCATTAAAAACACAGGATCCGCTTACGATTCTGGCATATCAGTACGATATTGTATGTAACGGTGTGGAGCTTTCTTCCGGCGCTGTCCGCAACCACGATATGGAGATCATGGTCAAAGCATTTGAAATTGCAGGCTATGATGAAGAAACACTGAAAAACAAATTTGGCGCATTGTACAACGCATTCCAGTTCGGAGCACCGCCGCACGCAGGTATGGCACCCGGTGTAGACCGTATGATCATGCTGCTCCGCAATGAAGAAAATATCCGTGAAGTCATTGCATTCCCAATGAGCGGATCTGCACAGGATCTGATGTGTGGTGCACCGAATGATGTCACAGAACAGCAGCTTCGTGAAGTACACATCAAGGTAAGAGATTAAGAGTGGAGGTAATCTGATGGCAAACGTGATCAGTGACGAAACAATCGAATATGTAGGCATTCTGGCAAAACTTGCACTATCCGATGAGGAAAAGGAGCAGGCAAAAAAGGATATGGCAGATATGCTTGATTATATTGATCAGCTTGGTGAACTGGATACAGAAGGCGTAGAGCCGATGAGTCATATTTTTGATACTTGTAATGTATTCCGTGAGGACGTGGTCACGAACGGAGACGACAGCGAGAATATGCTGAAAAATGCACCACAGGAAAAAGACGGTATGTATCTGGTACCGAGAACATTTTAAGGAGGCTCCGAAATGAAGGATATTTTAAAATTAACGGCTGTGGAGCTTTCCACGAAGATCAAGGCAGGCGAGCTCACGGCAGTGGATGCGGTAGAAGCTGTTTTTGCGCAGATTGCAGAAAAGGAAGATGACCTGCACTGCTATGTGACATTAGATAAAGAGGGCGCACTCTTACAGGCAAAAGAAGTACAGGAGAAGATCGAAAAGGGTGAACTGACAGGGCCGCTTGCCGGTGTTCCGGTTGCGATCAAGGACAATATGTGCACAGAAGGTATGCTGACAACCTGTTCTTCCAAAATCCTTGGCAACTTTATCCCGACTTATTCTTCCGAGGCAGTTCTGAACCTGCAGAAAGCAGGTGCTGTTGTGATCGGTAAAACGAACATGGATGAGTTTGCCATGGGTTCCACAACAGAAACTTCTGCCTATGGAGCAACGAAGAATCCATGGAATACAGAGCATGTACCGGGCGGATCTTCCGGTGGTTCCGCAGCAGCGGTAGCAGCGGATGAATGTTTCTTTGCACTTGGCTCCGATACAGGCGGCTCCATCCGTCAGCCGGCGTCTTATTGCGGCGTTGTCGGTATGAAACCAACTTACGGAACCGTATCCCGTTACGGACTGATCGCCTATGGTTCTTCTCTGGATCAGATCGGGCCGCTGGCAAAGGATGTAACAGATTGTGCGACTATTTTGGAAGCAATCGCAAGCTATGATGAAAAAGATTCCACCAGCCAGAAGCGGGAAGATACAGATTTTACAAAAGCACTGGTAAACGATGTGAAAGGCATGAAGATCGGTATTCCGAAAGATTATTTCGGAGAAGGTCTGGATCCGGAAGTAAAAGAAAAAGTATTAGCAGCAGCTAACCTTTTAAAAGAAAAGGGTGCGGTTATTGAGGAGTTTGATCTGGCACTTGTGAAATATGCGATTCCAACCTATTATACGATCGCAGATGCGGAGGCAAGCTCCAATCTGGAACGTTTCGACGGCGTGAAATACGGATATCGTGCTGAATCCGCAGAGGAACTGCACGCTATGTACAAGCAGACACGTTCAGAGGGCTTCGGACCGGAAGTCAAGAGAAGGATCATGCTCGGTTCCTTCGTTCTCAGCTCCGGTTATTATGACGCATACTATCTGAAAGCATTAAAGGTAAAAGCGCTGATCAAAAAAGCGTTTGATGAAGCCTTTGCAAAATATGATATGATCCTGGGTCCTGTTGCACCGACAACAGCACCAAAGCTCGGACAGAGTCTTTCCGATCCGATCAAGATGTATCTTGGTGATATTTATACGATTTCAGTCAATCTTGCAGGACTGCCCGGTATCAGCGTTCCGTGCGGAACAGATGCACAGGGACTGCCGATCGGTCTGCAACTGATCGGAGACTGCTTCGCAGAGAAGAAGTTGATCCGGGCTGCTTATACTTATGAGCAGGCAAGAGGCAAATTCGGAAGGGAGGACGCATAAATGGCAAAGCAATATGAAACCGTCATCGGTCTGGAGGTTCATGTAGAGCTGGCGACCAAAACAAAAATTTTCTGTGGCTGTTCCACCGCTTTCGGCGGCGCACCGAATACCCATGTGTGTCCTGTCTGCAGCGGAATGCCCGGTTCTTTGCCTGTTTTAAATAAGCAGGTATTAAAATATGCGGTCGCAGTCGGTATGGCAATGAACTGCGATATTACAAGATATGCCAAGTTTGACCGGAAAAATTATTTTTACCCGGATAACCCGCAAAACTACCAGATCTCCCAGTTGTATCTGCCGATCTGTCGCAATGGTTATGTGGAGATTGAAACAGAAGCCGGCAGCAAGAAGGTAGGGATTCATGAGATCCATATGGAAGAAGATGCAGGAAAGCTGATCCACGATGAATGGGAAGACTGCACACTGGTAGACTATAACCGTTCCGGCGTTCCGTTGATCGAGATTGTATCAGAGCCTGATATGCGCAGCGCAGAGGAAGTCATTGCTTATCTGGAGAAGCTTCGTATGCTGATCCAGTACCTCGGTGCTTCCGACTGTAAACTTCAGGAAGGCAGTATGCGTGCAGATGTCAACCTTTCCGTACGGGAAGTCGGGCAGAAAGAATTCGGAACTCGTACAGAAATGAAGAACCTGAACTCCTTTAAGGCGATCGCACATGCCATTGAAGGTGAACAGGCAAGACAGATCGATCTGATCGAAGCAGGCAAGGCGGTCGTACAGGAAACAAGACGCTGGGATGATACAAAGGGTGAATCTTATGCAATGCGAAGCAAAGAAGATGCACAGGATTACCGTTACTTCCCAGATCCGGACCTGACACCGATCGTTGTTTCGGATGAATGGCTTGCACAGATCAAAGCAGAAGAACCGGAATTCAGACCGGAGAAGATGCAGCGCTACAAAGAAGAATTTGATCTGCCGGACTATGATATCGAAATCCTGACAGGCACTAAGAAAATGGCGGATCTGTTTGAGGAAACGACCGCGATCTGCAACCAGCCGAAGAAGGTCAGCAACTGGCTGATGGTACAGACAATGCAGCTTCTGAAGGAGAACAGCATGGATCCTGAAGACATCCGTTTCTCACCGGAGCATCTGGCTTCCCTGATCAAGCTTGTAGATGACAAAGCCATCAATTCCAGCGTGGCAAAGACTGTTTTTGAGAAGATGTTTGCGGGAGATATCGATCCGGAAAAATATGTGGAAGAAAACGGACTGAAAACCGTCAACGATGAAGGCGCACTCCGTAAGACGATTGATGATGTGATCGCAGCTAACCCGCAGTCAGTGGAAGATTACCACAACGGAAAAGAAAAGGCGATCGGCTTCCTGGTTGGACAGACGATGAAAGCAATGCACGGCAAAGCCGATCCGGGCATGGTAAACAAGATCCTGAAGGAACTGCTGTAAAAAAGAAGTGCATATGAAAACTCCCGGGCTGAGATATCTTAAGCAATCGATAGTGCCTTTGAACCTCAGCCCGGGAGTTTATGCTTCTCAGCTTTCTGTTTTATTATCCGCCAGCTCATACAGATATCTTATAAAATCAATTCCTACATCCAGTGACTTGGAAGAAGCAGGCAGTGCGATGATCGGACGGGAATCTTCTGTATACAAGGATGTGATCGCCGGCAGATCATCCGCATAAAAACCGATGGCATATGTTTCGCCGTTGTCATAGGTAAACTCATAAAGCCGGTCTTTGACCTTTTCGTACAGATCAGCCGGAAGCTGTGCTTTCAGATCACATAGGTAGCCTTGTGAAGCAAAACCATCGATGATCCATGTATTGCCGATCAGCACATCATAATCTCCTGTATCAATATAAGCCTGCAGCGTCTGCGAATTGGCAACGGAGAGTGCTCCGGTTGCTTCTTCAGGAATAGACAGCTTGGTATTGATGGAGACAGGTGTCTGAGATGTATCCACATTTCTGCTGGCGGCGTAACCTTCCATAAGCTCCTGACTTTGCTGCGATTTGGTGATATCGCAGTTGACGAGCGCGACATAGACATATTCCTCAAAGGAATTTTTGTAAATCGTAAATCCAAGGTAGCAGAGAAAAGCGATGACCGCGACAGCAAGCGCAACCCATTTCCACTGGTAATACCAGAAATATTTAAACCGTTCCCAGCGGGACATCTGTTTTACCCGTTCCTTTTGGGCACGGATCTCATCTTTCATCATAAGTTATCGTCTCCTTCTATGCGGCAGTATCTGCTGCGATTTAACCGTTTTCATCTTTCTTATGATACTGGCAGCCATGTAAAGTGTCAACGAAGCAGAATGATATTTCACATTCTTTTCATGACTGGGGCAGAGATTCTTTATAATTTCCTATAGCTTTTCAGTCTTTTTTGTACTAATATAGAATAGAACAAAAAAAATAGCAGGTGATAAAAATGAATGATACTTATGTAGAATTACTGATCAGGAAAAAGCACAGCATTTTGCCGGTGCTTCTTCGTAATCTTTTGATCGTGGCAGGAGTACTTGCACTTCTGGCAGCGTTTTTACTGACCGGAAGCATTGTACTGTTTTTAGCCGGTGCAATCTTACTGGGACTGGCATATCTGGTAAATTTCAACAAAATAATCGAATATGAATATCTGTTTCTGGACAAGCATCTGACGATCGACAGGATCCAGAATCAGTCCAGAAGAAAGACGGTGGCAGAATATGATCTGACAACAACAGAATTGTTTGCCCCTGCATCATCTGGCAGAATGGCTGCATATCAGGGGAGAAATGATATCAAAACGGCAGATTATTCCACAGGGGAAAAGGACAGCAGCCCATATGCCCTGATCATTAAGGTAAATAATCAGCTGCAAAGAGTATTGCTTGAAGTAAATGATGAACTCTTTGAGCAGATCAGAAAGGTTGCACCCCGCGTTACTTTCCGGGATTGACGAAGCGATTCAAGTTTGATAAACTTGCCCATAAGAAAAAACTAACACGAGATCATGGAGGAAAAGAAAAATGGCACAGATTATTGGTGACGGCATTACATTTGACGATGTTCTTTTAGTACCGGGTTATTCTCAGGTGATTCCAAATCAGGTGGATTTAAGTACGAACCTGACAAAGACGATCAAACTGAACATTCCGATGATGAGTGCAGGTATGGACACGGTTACAGAGCACCGCATGGCGATCGCAATGGCGAGACAGGGTGGTATCGGAATCATCCATAAGAATATGTCGATTGAGGCACAGGCTGAAGAGGTTGATAAGGTAAAACGTTCTGAAAACGGTGTCATTACAGATCCATTTTCTCTGACTCCTGAGCATACATTAAAGGATGCAGATGAGCTAATGGCTAAATTCCGTATTTCCGGTGTTCCGATCACGGAAGGCCGTAAACTTGTCGGTATCATTACAAACCGTGATCTGAAATTTGAAACAGATTTCAGTAAAAAGATCAAAGAGTCCATGACTTCCGAGGGACTGGTTACAGCAAAGGAAGGCATTACATTGGAAGAAGCAAAGGCAATTCTGGCAAAGGCAAGAAAAGAAAAGCTTCCGATCGTGGATGACAATTTTAATCTGAAAGGTCTTATTACAATTAAGGATATTGAAAAGACGATCAAATATCCGCTTGCAGCAAAGGATAAACAGGGCAGACTGCTCTGCGGTGCCGGTGTCGGTATTACAGCAAATGTACTTGACAGAGTGGCAGCACTTGTTGAATCCAAGGTTGATGTAGTTGTTCTTGACAGTGCACACGGACATTCAGAAAACGTACTCAGATGTCTGCGCATGATCAAAGAGAATTATCCGGATCTTCCGGTTATTGCAGGTAATGTGGCAACAGCAGAAGGTACGAAAGCACTGATCGAAGCCGGAGCAGATGCAGTAAAAGTAGGTATCGGACCGGGTTCCATCTGTACAACAAGAATCGTATCCGGTATTGGTGTACCGCAGATCACAGCTATTATGGATGCATATTCCGTAGCAAAAGAATATGGTGTTCCGATCATCGCGGATGGTGGTATCAAATATTCAGGTGATATGACAAAGGCTCTCGCAGCAGGCGGCAGCATCTGTATGATGGGTAGTATTTTTGCGGGATGCGATGAAGCGCCGGGTACTTTTGAACTGTTCCAGGGCAGAAAATACAAAGTATATCGTGGCATGGGTTCTATTGCAGCAATGGAAAACGGAAGCAAAGACCGTTATTTCCAGTCAGATGCAAAGAAACTGGTACCGGAAGGTGTGGAAGGCCGTGTTGCATATAAAGGAAGCGTAGAAGACACTGTATTCCAGTTAGTTGGTGGTATCCGTTCCGGTATGGGATATTGTGGTACGCCTTCTATCCCTGAACTGCAGGAGAGAGGCAGATTTGTGAAAATTTCTGCAGCAGCCTTAAAGGAAAGTCATCCACATGATATTCATATTACAAAAGAGGCACCAAACTACAGCGTAGAACAGTAAGAAGCGCAAAAAGAATACTATAAGGCGGGGTTAGGTTCATGCAGGCGTTAGATCATGAAAAGTTACAGAAAATACAGGATGGGATAGCAGAACTTGCAGGAATATATCTGTACTGTGTGGATGCGGACGGAAACGCTGTTACAAAGTTGTCAGGTGAACCGAAAGAAGGAGAGAGATTACTCCGGCTGATCGGGAAAGAAAATATAGAAGCTTTGTATAACAGGCTGTGCAGATCTTCTCTGGAAGATCAGATCATAGAAGATACCTCCTATGGGAATGTTAAAACAGCAGCTGTTACGGTAAGAAAGGAAGGCAGGCCAACCATGTGTTGGCTTGCTTATTGCGTTTTAGAAAAGGAATTTACAAAGCGGGGGCATTATGCGGACGGCTTTTTACGTGTGACGAGTGAAAGTGAATTTATGCAGGCACTTGATCTGCTCCGCATGTGGCTGACGGAAGAAGAAAAAGAGCAGGCAGAAAAAGGGGGACTGGGCAGGATCGTAAAGCTGCTTCTGGACCAAAGCCCGTTTGAGCAGCTGGCAGGGCAGCTCTTGCAGCTGATGAAGGAAAAACTGGCGGTCAGCAATATGCAGCTGTTAAAGCTTTCCAAAGACGGGAAAGCATTTTCTGTTATAGCAGAGACTGCATCACATCCGTCCCTATTACAGGCAGCAGGCCGAGAAAAGGTAAAACCGGAGCCGGTATGCGGCAGCGAAACAGTGATCATATCCGGTGCTGAGAATGCGGATGGGCAGATAACGGCTTTATTAAAAACAACGGAGATCACTTCTCTGATCACGGTTCCGATCAGTATACGTGGTACGATCAGTATGTATCTCTGCGCACTTATAACAGAACGGGAGCATACGTGGTCCGATGATGAGATCAGGTATACAACGGATATGGCGAAGATACTGCAGAGCATACTGGATAACAGGATCGCGCACAATTCCATTGTAAGCTCTTATCAGTCTCTGACCCAGATTTTAAACACGGTGGGAAGCTGTATTTATGTCAGAGATAAGGAAACCGGGCATGTACTGTTTTGTAATGATCTGATGCAGCACGAATTTGAACAGGAGTTGAAACAGGGCACGATCAACAGACTGTTGGAGCAGGCAGAAAGTGCCCTTGTGAAGCAAGGTTATTATGAACTGAAGCATCCCTCCAGAAAGCACTGGTATGATCTGCATCAGACAGAGATTGACTGGGTAGATGGCAGGAAAGTATCCTTTAGTGCCTTGCATGATATTACGGATAAAAAAATATATCAGCGTAAGATTGAGCAACAGGCATATACGGATTTCCTGACAGGATTGTACAACCGTATGTGTTGTGAACGGGATCTGGCGCAGTATATTCAAAAAGCAGAGGCAGAAGGCGGCAAAGGCGGACTGCTCTATTTGGATCTGGATGATTTCAAACATATCAATGACGGACTGGGACACCAGTATGGGGATGTACTGCTGAAATCCATTTCGCACAGTCTGCAGCGGATTCCTGAGATCCATAATACATGCTACCGTATGGGCGGCGATGAATTTGTCATTGTTGTACCGCCGGAGAGCATTGCAAGGTTCGATGGGATCGTGGAAGAGATCAAGGAGATCTTTTCCAAACCATGGTTTTTAAAAAATGCAGATTATTACTGCACGATGAGTATGGGGATCTGCTATTTCCCGGAGGATGGCAGCAGTGTACAGGATCTGATCAAGAAAGCGGATATCGCCATGTACGAAGCCAAAAAGAGTGGCAAAAACAGAGTGGCGGTATATTCCGATAATATCAGCTCCACTTCCAATAAACGATTGGATATGGAAAAAAATATGCGTGATGCTACGGCAGGTGATTACAAGGAGTTCGAGGTATATTATCAGCCGATCATTGATATCCAGAAGGAAGGAACACCATGTGTCGGTGCGGAAGCGCTGGTCAGATGGAATTCCGCAACACTCGGCTTTATTCCACCGTCTGATTTTATTCCGCTGGCAGAGTATCTCGGGCTCATTAATCCGATTGGAAACCATGTAATGAAAGAGGCATGCAAGGCATGTCAATACTGGAATACACACGGACATCCCGAGTTTAAGGTTAATGTCAATCTGTCTGTCATACAGCTGCTGCAGACGGATATTGTAGAGACAATAGAAGAAACGATCCGCCGGTCGGGGATCAATCCGCACAATCTGACACTGGAAGTAACGGAAAGTCTTGCGATCAACGATATGGAGCGTATGAAAAAGATACTGAACCAGATCAGGGGACTGGGCGCGAGGATCGCGCTGGATGATTTCGGGACAGGCTATTCTTCCCTGAACCATATCCGGGAGATCCCGCTGGATGTGATTAAAGTAGATCAGAGCTTTGTATCGGATCTGACAGAAGATTCTTATTCACAGTCATTTATCAAGATGGTTGCGGAGCTGGCGGGAGCGATCGGTGTCAGCATCTGTATCGAGGGAATAGAGACGAGAGAACAGTATAAAGTACTGGAAGGTATGAAGGTGCGGCTTGTGCAGGGCTACTATTTTGACCGCCCGATGACCCGGAAGGATTTTGATAAGAAATATATTTAACTTAAGCCGTATTTATGCTATCATAAGGAGAAATGACGAAGAAAAGCGGCAGAGGATTTGACACGAGGAGGAAATTATGGAAAATAACGAGATGACAGAAAAGACAGAAGAAAAAGAAGTTGTTTCCAGAAATTTTATTGAACAGGAAATTGATAAAGATCTTGCAGAGGGCGTTTATGATACGGTACACACCAGATTCCCGCCGGAACCGAACGGATATCTGCATATCGGACATGCCAAGAGTATTCTTTTAAACTATGGACTGGCACAGGAATACGGCGGAAAGTTCAACATGCGTTTTGATGATACGAACCCGACAAAGGAAAAGTCAGAATTCGTAGAGTCCATCAAGGCTGATATCAAATGGCTTGGGGCTGACTGGGAAGATCGTCTCTTCTTTGCATCCGATTATTTTGATCAGATGTATGAAGGCGCGGTAAAACTGATCAAAAAGGGCAAAGCATATGTATCCGATCTGAGCGCAGATGAGATCCGCGCCTACAGAGGAACACTGACAGAGCCGGGTAAGAAAGATCCATACAGTGACAGAAGCATTGAAGAAAATCTGGAGCTGTTTGAAAATATGAAAAACGGCATGTACGAGGATGGCGCAAAGGTACTGCGTGCCCATATCGATATGGCATCCCCGAATATCAATATGCGTGATCCGATCCTGTATCGTGTGGCACATATGACACACCATAATACGGGTGACAAGTGGTGCATCTATCCGATGTACGATTTTGCACATCCGATCGAGGATGCAATCGAAGGAATCACCCATTCTATCTGTACACTGGAATTTGAAGATCACCGCCCGTTATATGACTGGGTAGTCAGAGAACTGGAGTATCCGCATCCGCCGAGACAGATCGAATTTGCAAAGATGTATCTGACAAACGTTGTGACCGGTAAGCGTTATATTAAAAAGCTTGTAGAAGATAAGATTGTAGACGGCTGGGATGATCCGCGTCTGGTATCGATCGCAGCGCTCAGAAGACGAGGCTTTACACCGGAGTCTATTAAGAAGTTCGTAGAGCTTTGTGGTGTTTCCAAAGCTAACTCATCAGCAGAGTATGCAATGCTGGAGTACTGCGTCAGAGAAGATCTGAAACTGAAACGCCCGCGTATGATGGCTGTGCTGGATCCAATCAAGTTAGTTATTGATAACTATCCAGAAGGGCAGACAGAAATGCTGGAAGCTGCCAATAATATGGAAAATCCGGAGCTTGGTTCCCATCAGGTACCGTTCGGCAGAGAATTATATATTGAACGGGATGACTTCATGGAAGAACCGCCGAAGAAATATTTCCGTCTGTTTCCGGGCAATGAAGTCAGACTGATGCATGCTTATTTTGTAAAATGCACAAGCTTTGAAAAAGATGAAAACGGAAATGTCACAGTGGTTCATTGTACGTATGATCCTGCAACAAAGGCAGGTTCCGGTTTTACCGAACGTAAAGTAAAAGGCACTATTCACTGGGTTCCTGCAAAGGAAGCGGTAAAAGCAGAGGTGCGCTTATATGAAAATCTGGTAGATGAAGAGAAGGGCGTTTATAACAAGGAAGACGGTAGTCTGAATCTGAATCCAAATTCCCTGACTGTTCTGAAGAACTGCTATATAGAACCGGCGATCGCAGGCGCAAAAGCTTACGAGAGTTTTCAGTTTGTAAGAAACGGTTTCTTCTGTGTGGACTATAAAGATTCCAAAGAAGATGCGCTGGTATTTAACAGAATTGTTTCTTTGAAGAGTTCCTTCAAGCTGCCAAAGGCATAATGGAGGAGAAAAAATGGGTATCTTATCAGGGCTGAAACAATTCGGACTGGGAGAATTGGAAAATGCTTCTTTATATGAGAAGCCGGATCCTAAAGAAATCAAAAAGGATGCAGATGCTCCTGTAGTAAAAGAAGCTGATATACTGTTTGATAAAAAATACGTCTGCCCGATCTGTGAGGCAGAGTTTAAAACGAAGACGATCCGTGCAGGCAAGGCGAGAAGACTGGGGACAGATCAGGATCTGCGTCCCAGATATGAAGGGATAGATGTAGTCAAATATGATCCAATCGTATGCCCGCATTGTGGCTATGCTGCACTCGGTCGTTATTATGAGCTGACTTCCAGCATGCAGGCAAAAATGATCCGTGTGGGAATCTGTGCCCATTATAAACCGGTACAGATGGACGGTGAGATTTATACATATGAGCAGGCACTGGAACGTTATAAGCTGACACTGGCAAATGCGATCGTCAAGAAAGCGAAAGCAAGTGAAAAAGCGTACATTTGTCTGAAATCATCCTGGCTTCTGCATGGTATGCTGGATGAGATGGCAGAAACAGATCCAAAGCCGGAGCTATTGCAGGAAGAGAGGGAATACCGCCAGAGTGCACTGGAGGGATTTCTGGCTGCGAGACAGTCGGAATCATTTCCGATCTGCGGAATGGATGAGCTGACAGTGGATTACCTGATCGCAGTATTGTCCATGGAATTTGAACATTATGATATGGCGGCAAAGCTTTTGTCCGGCATTTTGGTATCACAGGCTGCAAATAAGAGGATTAAAGACAGAGCCAGAGATCTGAAGGACGATCTGAGGAAAAAGATGAAGGAACAGAAAAATGGATAATCTGCTGATTGTGTTAGATCCGGACAACAAGAAACATTTATACGAACAAATATATGATCATATCAAAAAAGAAATCAGAGAAGGGAAGCTGTGCTATGGAGAACGGCTTCCCTCCGCTCGTTTATTGGCACAGCAGCTTCAGATTTCAAGATCGACCGTAGATCTGGCATATGGGCAGCTTGTATCAGAGGGGTATCTGGAAGCGAAACCGTGTCAGGGATATTTTGTCAGTCATGTGGAAGAACTGTATCATATCATCCGTGAGAATGATGATATGCAGGAGAAAGAACAGAAAGAGATACAGAAGCAACAGACAGAAGACAGTTTTCTGTGTGATTTTTCCCCGAATACGATCGATATGTCTTATTTTCCGTTTTCAACCTGGAAGAGGATCCACAGGCAGGTGCTTCTGGACGAACAGGAGAATGTACTGCATAAGGGAGATCCAAAGGGGGATGAAAGACTCCGCCGGACGATCGTACACTATCTGCATGCCTCCCGTGGGGTGGACTGCAGCCCGGAACAGATCATCATCGGTGCGGGAAATGATTATCTGCTGCTTTTGCTGCAAAAGCTGTTTGGAGATGTGCGGACAGTTGCAATGGAAAATGAAACATATCTGCGCGCTTACCGGATCTTTTGCAGTAATGCCTACCGAATTTGCGTGACGGATATGGATGAAAAAGGAATGTGTGCTTCTGCACTGGAACGGACGGAGGCAGACCTTGCTTATGTGATGCCTGCCCACCAGTTCCCGACCGGTGCCGTGATGCCTGTTGGAAGAAGGCTGGAGCTGCTTGGCTGGGCAAAGGAGAAGGAAAACAGATACCTGATCGAGGATGATTATGACAGTGAGTTCCGGTATAAGGGAAAACCGATTCCTGCGCTGCAGTCGCTGGATCGCCGGGAGAAGGTTATTTATATGGGAACCTTTTCCAAGTCAATCGCGCCTGCAATCCGTGTCAGTTATCTGGTTCTGCCAAGGCGCCTGCTGACGCTTTATGAGCAGAACTGCAGCTTTTTGTCTTCTACGGTATCGCGGATCGATCAGGCGGTTTTAAACCGGTTCATCGCAGAAGGGTATTTTGAACGATATCTGAATAAGATGCGAAAGGTATATCGCCAGAAGCAGGAAAAAATGCTGGAGTGTCTGGAACCGTTTCGGGATCGGTTTACGATCGCGGGCGAAGAGGCAGGATTGCATATATTGCTTATGCCAAAGGATAAAGATGTGACGGAACAGATGCTCATACAGAAAGCACGGCAGCAGGGCTGCAAAGTGTATGGACTTTCCGATTATCAGATTATAAAAAAAGAGACCCATCGTGTCATGCTTGGTTATGCATCCCTTTCCCTCTCCGGGATAGAAGAAGGAATGGGACTGCTGGAAAAAGCATGGCTTTAGATCTCTTCCGGATTTGGAGCTGTCAACTCCAGATAATAATTGGTCTTTGTTGCTGTAAAATAAGGATACGCCCAAAGAATACCGATCCCAAATGTCAGTACAACGAGAAGTCCGATCCCGATAAAGCTGACCAGCAGGTAGAAATAACTGCCGGCGTGTCCTTTCATAAGTGCACGGCTGTGTTTTAACAGCTGCAGTGCTGATTCATCCGGATAATCTGTGATCAGATAAAGAGCCTGAGAATACCAGATCGATAAAAGGATGGACATCACAAGAAAGAAAATACCGGTTGCTGCAACAAGCAGGGACAGGTAATAATTTTTCGTGTATGCCATGAACGCACATGAAAGGATAAACGGAATGCCTGCCAGAAGACACAGACCAAAGATGATCAGATGTACCAGGATCGCATGGTCTGCCAGTCCGTGAAAGCCGACCCACATATCTTTGACATAATAGGGAAGACCGCGGGCAATGTTCTTATAGAGCTGGTTCTGTCCGGTGATGAAGATCGCGGATAGCAGCAACAGGATAAAATAGATCAGGTAATAAATGCCCATGCCTGCGCCTGTGTTTAAATTGACCTGTGCCTGTGCAAGATTCATACAGCCGGATATAAGGAACTGCATGATCAGATAGGCAAGGATCACTGTTTTATATTTTCCGAGAAGCTGCTGTCTGGCATCTGCCTTTAAAGCAGCAGAAGATTTTATCTGTTTCATTTCTGCATTGTCTCCCCAAATAATTAGCAGGCAAGATCAAGGTTCTGTCCTGTATAACGCAGGCTGTCCTGGATCTTTTTCTGCTTCTGATATGGATTTTCTTCATTTGTATAGGAAATTTTGGTGGTTGTTTCCCCGCCGGCGACATAGCTTGTACCGCATTCCGGGCAGATCGCCGTTTTTAAGCTGACGCTTGCCTGCAGCACTTTGCCACCATCCGTGGCTGCTTTCTTAAATGCATTGGAAACATGTTCCTGTTCATGTGCACGGACAGCCGATGCGGAAGCGGAAGGCGAAATATGTGAGGCGGATTTGTAAGATACCATCTCGTCGGATCCATCCTGATATTTGCGCTCCTTGCAGGTTTCGCACTCTGCGGGGGAGGATTTACGCCCCGGAGCGGTTACTTCAGACTCACCCGGATTTTTGACAGAGCCCGTCTGTGTCTGTATCCCGTAATAACCGCCATATGATTGAGAAGCACCGATCGTCATACTCATAGATCCAGTCCCCTTTCTTTTAACATATCATCAAAGGTTTCACCGTACATCTGCTGTGACATATCATTGAGCTGCTGCCTGTAATCCGGATTGGAGAACACCAGATAGAATGCTGCTCCCGTGATGAGGAAAGACAGGAAGATCCCGATTGCCGAAGTGATGATGCCTGCTTTGCAGATCGCCTGCATTTTGCGTTCCCTTCCCTTGGAAAGAATAGCAAATAAAATACTGAGACCGCCCGCCGGTAATGCAATGAAAAACATAGAGCAGGTCGCAATTGCGATCATACCAAAGCAGAGAGATAATATGGTAAAACTGTTGTTTTTAGAGGAATAGGTTTTGCCCGGCTCTGGCACAGGCTGATTTTGCATTTCTTCCATAATGATAACTCCTGCTAAAGATCAATATACTTTTCCTCATCATAACACGAAAAATTCATTGAATAAAGCACTTTTTTTTATTATACTTGATGGAGGGAAAGCAGTCTGGCGGGTTACGGATCGGAAGGAGTCTTTCCCGGAAAGGTATGGAGGAAGCATGAAAAGAAAACTGATGATGGCGTTGCTGTGTGCATCGCTGACTGTATCGCTTCTGGCGTGCGGAAAGCAGGAGACTGCGGAAGAAACCGTGCAGACAGAGAGCGCGGAAGAGGCAGATACGGTGTCCGATGAGCCGGAGGAGGCAACGGACGAAGCCGCAAAGGAGCCGGAAAAGGAAGAAAGCAAGGAGGATGAGCTTCCGGTCGGCAATATGATCAAAAACGGCGATTTCAAGAGCGGAACAGATAGATGGAATACCTATAAGAACGGCGGAGAGGCAACGCTCCGTACCAATGATGACGAACAGCTTGAGGTCGATGTCACAGATGTCGGCAATCTGGATTACAGCGTGCAGCTTTACTATGATGGTTTCCGCCTGGATACGGGGGTTACCTATAAGTTTGCATTTGATCTTGCTGTCAGCAAACCAAGAACGGTCGTGTGGCGCCTGCAGATCAATGGTGGTGACTATCATGCATATTTTACGGACACGATCGCTGCAACAGAGGAAATGCAGCATTATGAATATGAGCTGACAATGGAAGAAGTCAGTGATCCTTCTCCGCGTCTTTGCTTTAACCTCGGTACTTATGAGGAAGACGGAGATCTTGGTGAGCACATCGTGACACTGGATAATGTGGATCTGGAGATCACGGATGCTTCCAACAGAGCGGCAGAAGCGGAAGAGGTCGAGACACCTGACATCAATATCAATCAGGTCGGTTATCAGCCGGGTGACATCAAGATCGCAACCTTCCGCGGTGATGAGACCGGTGACAGCTTTGAAGTGATCGATACCGCAACAGGCAAGAGTATATTTACCGGACAGATCAACAAAGCCGAGAAAAATGTTTCTTCGAGAGAAACCTGTGCAACAGGAGATTTTTCTTCTGTGATCCAGCCGGGCACGTACCAGATCAAAAACGATGCCTGTGGAGAATCTTATGAATTTAAGATCGGTGATGATGTGTATCAGGATCTGTTAAAGGATGCTGTCAGAATGCTGTATCTGCAGCGATGCGGCGAAGATCTTTCCGAAAAACAGGCAGGTGATTTTGCACATCCTGCATGTCATACGGGAGAAGCGGTTGTTTACGGAACGGATGAGAAGAAGGATGTAACAGGCGGCTGGCATGATGCAGGTGACTACGGCAGATATGTGGTATCCGGTGCAAAAGCAGTTGCCGATATCTTACTTGCCTATGAAAATTACCCGGATGTATTCGGGGATGATATGGATATCCCGGAGAGCGGGAACGGAACACCGGATGTGCTGGATGAAGCACGTTATGAGCTTGACTGGATGCTGAAGATGCAGGACAGTGCAAGCGGCGGTGTGTATCATAAGGTAACCTGCGCTAACTTCCCAAGCACAGTCATGCCGCAGGAAGAAACGGAACAGCTCATTCTTTCCCCGATCTCGACTGCAGCGACAGGAGATTTCGCAGCAGTCATGGCAATGGCTGGCAGAATTTACAAAGATGTCGATGCAGCTTTTGCGGATACCTGCTTAAAGGCAGCAGAGAAAGCGCTTGACTATATGGATGCCAATGCGGATGCAGACAGAGAAGGCTTCAAGAATCCACAGGAGATCGTGACTGGCGAATACCCGGATACAGTTGTAAAGGATGAATATTTTTGGGCACTTGCAGAACTCTACAAAACAACAGGGGATAAGAGCTATGAAGATCATCTGAAGCAGTTTGGCAGTGTCGGTGCGACCGGCGGACTGGGCTGGGCAAATGTAGATTTTTATGGTATGTATACGTATCTGACCTGTGAACAGACAGATGCGGATTTTGCGGGTAAGCTTATGAAGAAATTTGCCTTTGCACTGGATAATATGCAGGAAGCACTGGATGCAGATGCTTACGGATCTACTATTAAGGGCGCATATCCGTGGGGGTCAAATATGACGATCGCCAACAATGGTATGCTGTATCTGATGATGGAACAGCTCGGTACGAAGATGAAGCAGTCAAATGGTGTGAATCTTTCCAATGCACAGCGTCAGCTTTCTTATCTGCTGGGTACAAATGCGAACAGCTACTGCTTTGTGACCGGCTATGGATCACTGTCACCGCAGCATACACATCACAGGCCATCCCAGGCATTGGGAGAAACTATGAAAGGCATGCTTGTCGGCGGACCGGATTCCAATCTGGAAGATCCGTATGCAAAAGCGACACTGAAGGGACAGGCGGCAGCAAAATGCTATGCAGATAATGAACAGAGCTATTCCTGCAACGAGGTAACGATCTATTGGAATTCACCGCTGATCTATCTGCTTGCGGGTATTATGAAATAAAGATGGAGAAATAAAATGGATATCAGTGCAAAACTAGCAGAAGAATTAAATATCAAAAAAAGTCAGGCAGAGGCAACGATCAAACTGATCGATGAGGGGAATACAATTCCTTTCATTGCCAGATACCGGAAAGAAGTGACAGGCGCATTAAATGACGAGATATTGCGTAATCTCTATGAGCGTCTTACTTACCTCCGCAATCTGGAGGATAAAAAGCAGAGTGTTCTGGGCAGTATCGAGGAACAGGGCAAGCTGACGGAAGAACTGAAAGCAAGGATTGAAGCGGCAGAAACGCTTGTAGTATTGGAAGATCTGTACCGCCCTTATAAACAGAAGCGTAAAACCAGAGCTTCCGTTGCAAAGGAAAAGGGTCTGGAGCCGCTTGCAGCCTATATTCTGGAGCAGAATGCGGCCGCACCGCTGACAGAGACAGCACAGGCTTACGTGGATGCGGAAAAAGGCGTTGCAGACGCCAAAGAAGCGATCGATGGCGCCAAAGATATCATTGCGGAGCAGATATCCGATGAAGCGGATTACCGTATTTACATCCGTAATCTGACCTTTGAAGAAGGAAAGATTGTCAGCACTGCCAAGGATGAAAAAGAACAGAGCGTATATGAAAATTATTATGCCTATGAGGAGCCAATCAAAAAAGTGGTCGGTCATCGTATTCTGGCACTCAACCGTGGCGAGAAGGAAAAGATGCTGATCGTAAAGATAGAAGCACCGACAGACCGTATCCTGCGTTATCTGGAAAAACAGGTCATTACAGCGGATAATCCTGTGACAACACCGGTTCTGACAGAGGTTATTGCAGATGCATATACAAGACTGATCGCACCGGCAATCGAGCGTGAGATCCGAAATGAGCTGACAGAGAAGGCGGAGGACGGTGCGATCACTGTCTTTGGCAAAAATCTGGAGCAGCTTCTGATGCAGCCTCCGATCGCAGGCAGAGTTGTGCTGGGCTGGGACCCGGCATTCCGTACCGGCTGTAAGCTGGCTGTTGTGGATGCGACCGGAAAGGTACTGGATACAACGGTTATTTTCCCGACAGAGCCACAGAACAAAGTAAAAGAATCCAAAGAAATTTTGAAAAAGCTGATCAAAAAATATCACGTATCCCTGATCTCTGTCGGAAACGGAACTGCTTCAAGAGAATCCGAGCAGGTGATCGCAGAGCTTTTGAAGGAGCTGGATACCAAGGTGGAATATGTGATCGTCAATGAGGCGGGCGCATCTGTTTATTCGGCTTCCAAGCTGGCAACGGAAGAGTTTCCGCAGTTTGATGTGGGACAAAGAAGTGCAGCGTCCATTGCCAGAAGATTACAGGATCCGCTGGCAGAGCTTGTGAAGATCGATCCGCAGTCGATCGGTGTCGGACAGTACCAGCATGATATGAACCAGAAAAAGCTGTCTGAAACACTGACGGGTGTTGTAGAGGACTGTGTGAATAAAGTCGGTGTTGATCTGAACACGGCTTCTGCACCGCTGCTTTCTTATATCTCCGGTATTTCCAAGGTGGTTGCCAAAAATATTGTGGATTACAGAGAAACAAACGGCAGATTTACAAACCGTAAACAGCTTTTAAAGGTTGCCAAGCTCGGTCCGAAAGCATATGAGCAGTGTGCGGGCTTTATGCGGATTCAGGGCGGGGACAATCCGCTGGATGCAACAAGTGTGCATCCGGAATCCTATGGTGCGGTAGAACAGCTTCTGACCAAAACGGGACTTACGATGGAAGAGATCAGACAGTCTGCGAAAGAACAGGAAAAAGTAAAACAGACGGTAAAGAAACAGCCGGTGAAGAAGGAAAAGAAGGTTGTGATCCGCAATACCGGTACCGCCATGGGAAGAGCACTGGCACAGGCAATGGGCTCTGTCACACTGGCAGAGGATAATAAAGAAAATAAACAGCCCCGGGCAACGACTTCTGTTCTGATGCAGAAGGTTGGGGATAAGAAAGCGCTGGCAAAGGAACTGGGCATCGGTGAGCTGACACTGGACGATATCCTGAAGGAGCTGGAAAAACCGGCACGAGATCCGCGTGAGGATATGCCGCGTCCGCTGCTGCGCAGTGACGTCATGGATCTGAAAGATCTGAAGCCGGGCATGGTATTAAAAGGAACTGTCCGCAATGTCATTGACTTTGGTGCGTTTGTTGATATCGGTGTGCATCAGGACGGACTGGTACACATTTCCCAGATGACGGATAAATATATCAAGCATCCGCTGGAGGCTGTCAGCGTCGGTGATGTGGTAGATGTTGAGGTCATGAGTGTAGATATCCCGAAAAAGAGAATCCAGCTTACGATGAAGCTATCCGGTAAGCATAAATAAGTGACAGATTCAGAAAAATGGTCTGCGGAAAAACAAGGGGTTGACGCAAAGGCAGTTTATGGCTATACTAATGTGCGAAGGCGAAAGCCAAAAATAAAATATATAAATGTGAAGTTCTTCGGGGTTGGGTGCAATTCCCTACCGGTGGTGATGCCATAGTGCGAGTCCACGACCCGGTGCATAACCGGCTGATTTGGTGCGAATCCAAAACCGACAGTAAAGTCTGGATGAAAGAAGAAATGAAAACGGCAGATGCCGTGTTTTTCTTGTGCAACAAGCCCCGTATCTCTTGATACGGGGCTATCTTTATATCATGGATAAATCCATGATACAAAGATAGCCAAAGATGCGCACTCGCGTGAAGTTGGTATCAAACTGTTACAGGAAAAAAAGAAGGACTCCACAAAAAGGAGGACAAAATGAACAACAAAAGATTTTCACCACGCAACATGGCAATGATCGGAATGCTTTCCGCCATTTCCTTTATCCTGATGTTTCTGGAATTTTCCATTCCCATCATGCCAAGCTTTATCAAGCTGGATCTGTCCGAGCTTCCGGCGCTGATCGGAGCATTTGCCATGGGACCGGTAGAAGGTGTTCTGATCTGCCTGTTCAAAAACCTGATCCACTTAATGCGGACATCGACAGGCGGCGTGGGAGAACTCAGCAACTTTATTCTGGGTGCGGTCTTTGTATTTGTGGCAGGTCTTATTTATAAGCTGCACAAAAACAGAAAAGGTGCACTGATAGGTTCTTTCGTGGGAGCTCTTGCCATGGCGGTGATCAGTGTGATCTCCAATTATTTTCTGGTGTATCCGTTCTATACGAACTTTATGCCGATGGAAGCGATCATAGCTGCTTATCAGGCAATTTATCCGGGTACCAAAAATCTGCTGCAGGCGCTTGTGATCTTTAATATGCCGTTTACGTTTGTAAAGGGACTTCTGGATGTGCTTGTAACCTTCCTGATCTATAAACGGATTTCTCCGATCATTAAAGGAAACCGATAAGAGATTTTTCTTAAGAAAATCTTCACAAAATAAGAGCCATTTCTTACGGAAATGTAAGTTGACAAGAGAGGTTGTTTGTATTATTGTACTAAATGAATAATACAGATAACCTCTTTTATTGTGAGGAAGAAAGGGAAACTATGAGTGCGTTAGTGGAAATTCAGGATATCAGCAAGATCTACAATCCCGGTGAAAATGAAGTCAGGGCACTGGATCATATCAGTCTGACCATTCAGAAGGGCGAATTTGTGGCGATCATCGGACAGTCCGGTTCCGGAAAATCGACACTGATGAATATGATCGGCTGTCTGGATGTGCCGACCGAGGGAACTTACATATTAAATGGGCAGAATGTGTCGAAGCTGTCTGATAATGAATTGTCGGATATCAGAAATCAGGAGATCGGATTTATCTTTCAGGGCTTTAATCTGATCGCCAATCTGACTGCACAGGAAAATGTGGAACTGCCGCTGATCTACAGGGGCGTTCCAAAGAAGGAGAGGCATGAGCTTTCCGTGGCAGCGCTTAAGAAAGTAGGGCTTGCACACAGAATGGATCACAGACCGTCTGAAATGTCAGGCGGACAGCAGCAGAGAGTGGCGATTGCCAGAGCGATCGCGCAGGCACCACCTGTTATTTTGGCAGATGAGCCGACCGGTAATCTGGATTCAGCCTCCAGTATGGAAATCCTGGACATTTTAAAGCAGCTCCATGCGGAGAACAGAACCGTGATTCTGATCACGCATGATAATGATATTGCAAAGCAGGCAAAAAGAGTGATCCGTATCAAGGATGGAAAGATAGAAAGGGATTATGAAAATGAGTAAAAAAGAAAAACAGGAAACAAAAACAGGAAAAAAGAAGATTAAGACATGGCAGATCGTAACGGCTGTGTTTGCTGTGATCTTGCTGGCTTTACTGGTAAACATCGTAAAACAGTCCATGGGAGCTGCAGCAGCCGGAACACCGGTAACGACCGTGCAGGTACTGAAGGGTGATATCACCCAGACAGTAGATACCTCCGGCTCTGTGGAGTCTGAGGAAAGTAAAACATACTTCGCACAGGTGGGAGCAACGATCGGAGAACTGCATGTCAAAGCAGGTGACAGTGTAAAGACAGGAGATCTGCTCTTAAGCTATGATACCGCAGATCTGGAACAGGCGCTGAAGCAGACGGAACTGGAAGCGCAGGTCAATGCATACGGTGCGGATATCACAGTGGCATCTGTGGATCATGCACAGCAGAAGGCAGCACAGGCACAGACAGATTATGATGATTCTTTAAAATATATCGCCCATTATACAGAGTGTGTCGGACAGCTGACAGATCAGCTGAACAAAGCAAATGCATTGCAGGCGGATGAAGCTGCGCTGCAGGCAGAGATCAAGGAACTGACAGCTAAGGTGGAGAAGGATGATACAGATCAAGAATCTGCCAAAGCATTAAAGAAGAAAACGAAAGAACTGGAAAAAATAGAGAAAAAACTGGCAGATTACGATGTCAGTAATTTACAGTCCGCGCTGGAAACCTGTCAGGGAGATCTGGCAGAATACAAGGCGTTAAAAGAGCAGTATGATGCGGCAAAAGAACAGGATCCGACAGCCGGACTGCAGAAAAAGCAGCAGGCAGTCGTCAAGGAATCCGCACAGCTGACAGAAGATAGGGCAAAGGTAGAGCTGGAAAAAGCAAAAGCCGGTGTAACAGCAGACTTTAACGGAATTGTAACAAATGTGGCAGCTGTGCAGGGACAGACAACGGTAGAAGGAGCTGAGCTTTTTACGATCCAGAATGCAGATGCCCTCAAGGTTTCCCTTGCTGTTTCCAAATATGATATCGAAAAGCTGGCGATCGGCCAGAAAGCAGATATTACGATCAATGGAAAATCCTATACAGGGGAAGTAAGCAATATCAGTAAGGTAGCATCTACGAACAATGCAGGTGCAGTCGTGATCGATACGGATATCCATATTGACAATCCGGATGACAATATCGTGCTTGGTGTGGAAGCAAAGGTCTCTGTCAAAACAGCAGAAGAGAAGAATGTACTGCTTGTACCGATCGCAGCGGTGAATTATGCCAGTGACGGTGTATTCTGTTATGTGGCGGAAAATGGCGTGCTTGTGCGCAAAGAGGTGGAAACCGGTATCAGCAGTGATGAATATGTACAGATCCTGTCAGGGCTTTCCGAGGGCGATGCAGTCATTACGGATGTGACCGGCGATATGACAGAGGGCATGGCTGTGACAGCGGTCAGTGCAGACGAGGCAGATGCGCAGAATGCAAAGCAGGCAGATGCGCAGAATGCAAAGCAGGCAGAGTAATGGGAGGCTAGTATGGCACAGCTTTTTGAATACATAAAAATGGCTCTGATGAATATCAGAAGCAATAAGGGAAGATCGATCCTGACCATGCTTGGCATTATTATCGGTATTTCTTCTGTGATCATGGTCATTTCCATCGGTAACGGATTGTCTTCCCAGGTCAGTGATGAGCTGAACAATCTGGCAGGCGGACAGCTATACTTCTATTCCGGAGGTTCTATGGGTGATACGCAGGCAGGCAACGAGGAAGCAGTGGAATTTACCACAGAAGATTTTGATCTGATCGAGGAGAAGATCGATCATATAAAAGGGGTCAGTCCGAATTACCAGACCTATGGAACGGCGCAGGGACCAAAAGGAGCGTTTGATGCGTACCTGTATGGCGGTACGGTAGCGCAGCAGTATTTGTATAATGATCCGATCGTCAAAGGAAGATATTTTACAAAAGCAGATTATGAATCTGCCAATAAGGTCTGTGTGATCAGGGAAAACAGCGCGGTCGCCATGTTTGGTACAACAGATGTGCTGGGCAGAACTTTTGAAGTGACAATAGACGGTATCACGATGGAATCCACGATCGTCGGGATCAGGCAGGATAGTGCATCCTCTGCGATCAGCTCCATGCTGATGAGTTTTGATCAGGTGGAAATGGAAGTCCCATTGACGACAATGGGAGCTGCCTTTGGTTATTATGTGGATACCTTCCAAGGCTTTTACGTATTTACCGACGGACCGGAATATGCAGCAGAGGCGGCGGGAGCAATCCTGCGGCTGCTGCGCTCTGCGCATCATGTAGCCTCTGATTCCAACAGTATTCAGATGCAGAATTTCAATGACTCGATGAGCAGCATCACACAGGTTCTTTCCTATATTACGATATTCGTCGTATTTGTGGCGGCAATTTCCCTGTTGGTGGGCGGTATCGGTGTTATGAACATCATGCTTGTATCGGTAACGGAGCGTACCAGAGAAATCGGTATCCGTAAATCACTGGGTGCCAGAACCGGTTCGATCATGCTGCAGTTTCTGTCAGAATCTGCGATCATCACGTTGCTGGGTGGTGTGATCGGTATTATCCTGGGCGTGCTTGGCGCCAATGTTGTCTGTGGGATCATGGGATTTACAGCATCTGTATCACCGCTGACGGTACTTGTCACAACGCTGTTTTCTTCGGGCGTTGGTCTGTTCTTTGGTATTTATCCGGCAAAGAAGGCAGCAAAACTGAGTCCGATCGAAGCACTCAGACACGAATAAACGAAAAAAGTTCATGATTTCTTTATAAAAAGTGCAGGCGTATTTGCTTGCACTTTTGTTCGGTCTATACTATGATGTAGCAGAAAAGAAACAAAGCCAGACGGAAAGGAGTGCTTTCATGGCAGAAGAAATGAAAGATTTATTGCAAAATAACGCACCGGAGAATGCAGAGGCAGTGACAGAGTCTGCGGCAGAAGGGACGGAAAATGCGGAAAGACCGAAGATTTCCATGCCGGCAAAGGAAGATATTTTATATGAAGTGGACGTGCATATGAATACTTCCGTTCTTTACGATTATATGCTGCGTCATACTTATACAAGTCCGGGTGGACTGATCGCTACGATCATTGGCGTATTTGCCATTCTCTTTGCAATGAAAAATGCAGGCGTTTTATATCTGATTGCAGGTATTGTGATCATTTTATATCTGCCGTGGAATCTTTATTTAAGTGCCAAAAGGCAGGTACTCACAAATGAGGCATTTAAAAAGCCGCTTCATTATATATTTACAAAAGAAGGCATTTATGTTTCGCAGGGGGATCAGGTGGAAATGCAGCACTGGGAGAATATGCATCAGGCTGTTGCAACCGGAAAAAGCATTATCATATATACATCCAAGGTCAATGCCTCTATATTCCCGCGTGCGGATCTTGCGGAAAATACAGTAACGGTGATCGAGCTGATCTGCCGTTATATGGATCCGAAAAAGGTAAAGATCCGTCAGTAAAGATCGGAATGTCTGCCACGACGGCATATACAGATGTAGTAAATTGTGGTATACTATAGCTTTGTAAAAGACTGATTTTCAATCAGATAAGGTGAAAATATGATAATCGATAGTTATAAAGAAGAGGATACCTTTTCCTTTGGTGAAGAACTCGGAAAAAAAGCGGTACCGGGCGAGATTTACGCACTTTGCGGTGACCTTGGCGTAGGCAAAACCGTTTTTACCAAGGGGCTTGCAAAAGGACTGGGGATCACGGAATCTGTGTGCAGCCCGACTTTTACGATCGTACAGATCTATGAAGAAGGCAGATTGCCACTTTATCATTTTGATGTATACAGGATCGGTGATCCGGAAGAGATGGATGAGATCGGCTATGAGGATTATTTCTACGGAGACGGTGTCTGTCTTGTGGAATGGGCAGGGCTTATCAAAGAACTGATGCCTGTAAATACCAAATGGATCACAATCGAAAAGGATCCGGAAAAAGGCTTTGCCTACAGAAGGATCACAGTAGAAGAAGGCGGTGCAGTATGAGAATCGTAGCAATAGACAGTTCGGGGCTGGTTGCCAGTGTGGCGATCCTCGAAAATGACAGCATTCTTGCAACGTACAGCGTGAATTATAAAAAAACACATTCGCAGACACTGCTTCCGATGTTGCAGGAAATCATGCAAATGACAGAATTTGATAAAACGACTATTGATGCGATCGCAGTGGCAAAGGGACCCGGTTCTTTCACGGGGCTGCGGATCGGTTCGGCAACAGCAAAAGGGCTTGGACTTGCGCTGGGAAAACCGATCATAGAAGTACCGACTGTGGATGCCCTTGCTTATCAGCTGTATGGTATGTCTCTGATCTGCCCGATGATGGATGCCAGAAGGCAGCAGGTTTATACGGGACTTTACGGTTTCAGTTCCATAGAGCAGGGAACGGAGTTTCAGGTAATAGAGCCGCAGTGTGCAACAGGCGTGGAAGAGATCATAAAAAAGATCAACGAAAGAGGACAGCAGGTTGTCTATCTCGGCGATGGTGCCACAGTTTATGAAACGCTCATCAAAGAACAGACAAAGGTGCCATATGTGTTTGCGCCTGCTAACTGTAACAGACAGAGTGCAGCCGCACTTGCCGTGCTTGCCAAAAGCTATTATGAACGAGGCGAATATGTCACGGCCGCGGAACACAGACCGGATTATCTGAGATTGTCCCAGGCAGAGAGAGAACGAATGGAGAAGATGCAGAAGTGATTGTATTTCGTGAAATGATGCTTTCGGATGTGGAACAGATCTCCGCCATGGAAGAGGCTTATTTTTCAATGCCATGGAGTAAGCAGGCACTGTCTGAGGCAGCAGCCGGAGACCAAACCTTTTATATGGTTGCGGAGGATACTGCAGATGGCAGAATTGTTGCTTACTGCGGGCAGTACTGTATCATGGGCGAGGGAGATATCAATCAGGTTGCGGTGCATGAGGCTTACCGCAGGCAGGGGATCGCTGCAAGACTTTTGCAGGATTTTATGCAGGAAAGCGAAAAAAGAGGCATTCATTCGTTTACGTTAGAAGTGCGGGTGTCAAATACGGCTGCGATCCGGTTGTATGAATCCTGCGGATTTCAGATCGAAGGTACCAGAAAAGGCTTTTATGATAAGCCGAAAGAAGATGCGTATATCATGTGGAAACGTTAGCCAATGCTAACAATAATTACCGGTGGTTATTCTTTTTTGTTCAAGATAAAATGAAGAAAACAGAAGAAACCTTGGAGGAACAAAAAATGAAGATATACGATGAAAACAAAAAATTGAAAAAAATGTTTTGCAACCAATGCGGCAGACAGCTCAGGACGGAAAACGGAATGCTGATGGAAGCTGCGTATGAAGGACGGCAGAACTTTGGATATTTTTCGCATAAAGATGGTGTGACACACAGCTTTGATCTGTGTGAAGCCTGCTATGATAAGCTGATAGGGACTTTTGCGATCCCTGTGACGGAGAAGGAAGAATTTGAGTGGCAGGCAGAATAAGAGTTGAGGATAAGAGATGATAGATGTTTGTTTGCTGGGAACGGGCGGAATGATGCCACTTCCTTACCGCTATCTGACAGCAATGATGGCGCGCTATAACGGAAAGAGTATACTGATCGACTGCGGAGAGGGTACGCAGATCGCAATGAAGCAGAAGGGCTGGAGCCCAAAGCCGATTGATGTGATCTGTTTTACGCACTTTCATGCAGACCATATCAGCGGACTGCCGGGCATGCTCCTGACAATGGGAAATGCAGAACGGACAGAGCCGCTTCTGATCATTGGACCAAAAGGGCTGGAAAAGGTTGTCGGTGCGCTGCGGATGATCGCGCCGGAGCTCCCGTTTGAACTCAGATTCCATGAGCTTTCACAACCGTTTGAACAGATTGATATGGGGGATTACCGGATCGAGGCATTCCGTGTGAATCACAATGTGATCTGCTACGGCTATAACCTGATCGTGGAAAGAGCCGGCAGATTTCAGGTGGAAAAGGCAAAAGTACTTGGCTTGCCGGTACAGCTCTGGAATCCGCTCCAAAAAGGAAATGTTGTAGAATTTGAAGGAAAAACCTATACACCGGATATGGTGATGGGCAGTCCGCGTAAGGGAATCAAAGTGACCTACTGCACGGATACCAGACCGACCAGATCCATTGAAGAAAACGCAGCACACGCCGATCTGTTTATCTGCGAAGGCATGTACGGCGAACCTGATAAACAGCAAAAGGCAAGAGAACACAAGCATATGACCTTTTATGAAGCCGCGAATCTGGCAAAAGCGGCAGAAGTATCACAGATGTGGCTGACACATTACAGCCCGTCCCTGCCATGGCCGGATCAATATCTGCCGCAGGTGACAAAGATTTTTCCAAATGCGATCACGGCAAAGGACGGTCAGACAATAGAACTTGATTTTGAAGAGGAAAATCAGACTGCTTTTCAGATAAGAGAACAGTCTGGAAAAGACGATAAAGATGAGAAAACGAAATGACACGGATGATAGGAACCGCGAGAAAGGAGAGATAGCTTATGAAAAAATCGCATAATATTAAAGGCATTATTTTAGCTGTTGTCATGCTGCTTCTGATCGTGGGCTATTATTATTATCTCTCCAACCGGAATGTTTCCCAGGCTGAGGATGCGGATCGCGAACTGCAGACGCTGACGGCTACGCAGGAAGTGCTGACAAGAGATCTGGAGACAAATTATCCGCCGACACCGCGAGAGGTTGTAAAATATTTCAGCCAGATCACACAATGCTTTTACAATGAGGACAATACAGAGGAAGAAATCGAGCAGCTCGGACATAAGATAATGGAGCTGTACGATGAAGCGCTTATAGCAAATCAGGATGAGGAACGGTATCTTTCTGCACTGAAAAAGGATATTGAAGAATTTAAGGAGAAAAAGAGGACGATCGTCAGTTATGTACCGTCTTCCAGCGTAGATGTGGAAACCTTCACGAAAGACGGTTATGACTGGGCGCGCCTTTATTGTATATATGGGATCAAGCAGGATGGACTTCTGTATAATTCCAATATTGTGTTTATTCTGAAAAAAGATGAGAATTCTCATTATAAAATCTACGGATGGAAACTGGTACAAAAGGATAACTAGATATGGAAATGAAGAAAAAGGAATTGGAAACGGAAATAAAGCAGATGGAAGCAAAGGGAGATGATATTCTGATTCTTGGGATTGAAAGCTCCTGTGATGAAACGGCGGCCTCTGTTGTCAGAAATGGTCGAACGGTATTATCCAATGTGATCTCGTCACAGATCGATCTGCATACACTGTATGGCGGTGTTGTACCGGAGATCGCGTCCAGAAAGCATATTGAACGGATCAATCAGGTGGTCACACAGGCACTTACGGATGCTGACGTGACACTGGATGATATGACTGCCATTGCAGTTACATATGGACCGGGGCTGGTTGGTGCACTTCTTGTCGGGGTAGCGGAAGCAAAAGCGATCGCATTTGCAGCGGATAAGCCACTTGTCGGAGTGCATCATATCGAAGGACATATCAGCGCAAACTACATTGAGAATAAAGATTTAGAGCCGCCATTTTTATGCCTTGTTGTATCCGGCGGACATACCCATCTTGTAAAAGTGCTGGACTATGGAAAATACGAGATATTAGGACGTACGAGGGACGATGCGGCCGGAGAAGCTTTTGACAAAGTGGCAAGAGCAATCGGACTGGGCTATCCGGGTGGACCGAAGATCGAAAAAGTATCGCATGAGGGAAATCCCCATGCGATGGAGTTCCCGCGCGCAAAAATCGCAGATGGACCATATGATTTCAGCTTCAGTGGGTTAAAATCCGCAGTTTTAAACTATCTGAACGGCTGCCAGATGAAAGGAATCTCTATCGTACAGGCAGATGTTGCGGCATCATTTCAGAAAGCAGTGACGGATGTTCTGATCGGGAATGCGATGAAAGCAATCGATGAGTTTAAGATGGATAAATTTGCGATTGCAGGAGGCGTGGCTTCCAACGGAGTCCTGCGTGAAGGAATGCGTGAGGCGTGCGAGAAAAAAGGAGTGCAGTTTTATCATCCATCACCGATTTTTTGTACCGACAATGCGGCAATGATTGGTGTTGCTGCTTATTATGATTTTATACATGGACAGAGAGATGGGTTAGATCTCAATGCTGTTCCAAATTTAAAACTTGGAGAACGCTAATGGAAAAATTTACGGCGATCGTTCTTGCTGGTGGAACCGGAAAAAGAATGCACAGTCATATTCACAAGCAATATCTTACACTGGCAGGAAAGCCGGTTCTTTATTATGCATTAAAGGCATTTGAGGAGAGCGATATCACAGATATCATCCTTGTCACAGGTGCCGATGAGGAAGCGTATTGTAAACGGAAAATTATTGATAAATATCATATCGGTAAAGTAAAAGCAATCGTGCCGGGTGGCGTGGAACGATATCATTCTGTATATGCAGGACTCTGCGCAGCGGAGGGGGCGGACTATGTGCTGATCCATGACGGGGCGAGACCGTTAGTGTCGGCCGATATCATAAAAAGATCCATGCAGGCGGTGAAGGAATATCGTGCATGTGTGGCGGGAATGCCGGTAAAAGACACGATCAAAATAGCAGATGAAGACGGTTATGCTAAATTGACGCCAGAGCGTTCAAAAGTATGGCAGATTCAGACACCACAGAGCTTTTCCTATCCACTTGTATATGAGGCATATCGAAAAATGCTTGCAGATGAGGACTCTGCCATTACGGATGATGCGATGGTGGTGGAACGGATGACAAACCAGCCGGTTAAGCTGATCGAGGGGAACTACAGGAATATAAAAATCACCACACCGGAGGATATGCTGATCGCCGAAATGTACTTAAAACAGGGCACTTCAAACATCTGAAATGAAAAAAATGAAAAAAAGTTAAAATAATTGTTGACAGAAACAAAAGTTGATGGTAGAATCTTTTTTGCACTGATTCGTGCGAAACAAATACGGAGAGGTATCGAAGTGGTCATAACGAGGCGGTCTTGAAAACCGTTTGTCCGAAAGGGCGCATGGGTTCGAATCCCATCCTCTCCGCTTACTGATGAAAGTCAGTACGAATTAATATGTAATGCAATTCGGAGAAGTACCCAAGCTGGCCGAAGGGACACCCCTGGAAAGGGTGCAGGTCGTTAACAGCGGCGCGAGGGTTCAAATCCCTCCTTCTCCGCTTTGAATCAAATAAAAAGATTCAAAAAGTTGTTGACAAAAAGCGACAGACATGATAAGATATCAGAGTTGCCGCGAAAGAACGACAACAAAGAAAAAACAAAAAAGTTGTTGACAACAACTTGAAGATATGATAGAATATACAAGCTGTTGAAAATAACAACAACGAACATTGATAACTGAACAGTGAAAAACCTTGAAAGATTTTGAGAATAATTCAAGAACGCTTCTATAAAGAAGCAACCTTAAAACAGTAAATCAGGACATTGTTTCTGATTAAAAGCCAGATTTAATTCTGGCAGGACAAAACTTTTTAACATGAGAGTTTGATCCTGGCTCAGGATGAACGCTGGCGGCGTG
>ERZ772831.350-NODE-350-length-49409-cov-13.307027_pt1 | contig 49409 bp, 38 predicted proteins | sample MGYA00580858_ERZ772831 | MGnify/ENA primary metagenome ERZ772831 (study PRJEB29015, sample SAMEA2737694) | human gut metagenome | biome: human gut; feature: human-associated habitat; material: faeces | place: China | collected 2012 ... | reverse complement strand
ACTTGCATGTGTTAAGCCTGTAGCTAGCGTTCATCCTGAGCCAGGATCAAACTCTACATTGTAAAATATTTTCTATTGCTGACAACTAAGCCGAACTAAGCCTTTTTAAGCCTAACTAAGCCTGTTGAAAGCATTTGTTTGTATCTGTTCAGAACGAGCTTCCATTTTTAAGTTTAAAGTCAAACAAACTTGACGGTTCGTTTTTCTTCTACCCAAGAACGATTGTTCATCGTTCTCGCTTCTTGTACTACTTCTGTCTTATGTAAATCTTTTCAAAGAACTCTTGTTTCTGTTCGCTTCCTGTTTCGCTCCGCATCTCTCACGTTTGCTTGAGACACCGTTGTTGTTCGAAAGCGGATGCAAAGGTATAGCTTTTTTGCAAACCACCAAAACTTTTGCAGGGAAAAGTTGAAAATTTACACTCGTTTTAACAGTTGTTTGCAATTAAAACACCACATTGTGGACGCACACATTATATTATTATACGCGCGAGAAATACTATAAAAAGACAGCAGTAGAAAGCTCGTGTTATTGCCACGCTACGGCAATGTTGTTTTTGTGCTACGGCAATATTGTTTGAGTGCTACGGCAACATTGTTTTAGTGCTACGAAAATATCAACCAATGTAATACATGAAATAACACAGCACAATAATAAATATGTAGAGCTATTTGCTCATATCATTTTTTTGCCGTAAATTTGCACTACTCGTGTGCCACCATGCACACTAAAAACCGAAGAAAACAAAACATTCACATAAAACCTAAAAAAAACAAATCTATGAACAAGTATCCAAAAATTGGTATTCGCCCCACCATCGACGGTCGTCAGGGTGGCGTTCGCGAGAGTCTTGAAGAGAAGACAATGAACCTTGCACGTTCGGTTGCAAAGCTTATCACAGAAAACTTACGCAACGGTGACGGCTCACCCGTGGAGTGTGTCATCGCTGACACTACAATAGGACGCGTCGGAGAGAGTGCTGCCTGCGCTGAAAAGTTTGAGCGCGAGGGCGTTGGCTCTACCATCACTGTCACATCATGCTGGTGCTATGGTGCTGAGACAATGGACATGAACCCGCACTGGCCGAAGGCTGTATGGGGTTTCAACGGAACAGAGCGTCCGGGCGCAGTATATCTGGCTGCAGTGCTCGCTGCCCACGCACAGAAGGGTCTGCCCGCATTCGGCATCTACGGACACGACGTGCAGGACCTCGCCGACGACTCTATACCGGCTGACGTAGCAGAGAAGATTCTGCGCTTCGCACGCGCTGCTCAGGCTGTGGCTACAATGCGCGGCAAATCGTACCTCTCTATGGGTTCGGCATGTATGGGTATCGCCGGTTCTATCGTCGACCCGAACTTCTTCCAGGAGTACCTCGGTATGCGCAACGAGAGCGTTGACCTCACCGAGATCATCCGCCGCATGACAGAAGGCATCTACGACCACGTAGAGTTTGAGAAGGCTATGGAGTGGACACGCGAGAACTGCATGACCAACGAGGGCGAGGACATCGCTAACCGTCCTGAGAAAGCAAAGACACGCGAGCAGAAGGACCAGGACTGGGAGTTCATCGTGAAGATGATGATGATTATGAAGGACCTCATGCACGGTAACCCACGCCTTGAGAAACTCGGCTACAAGGAAGAGGCTATCGGACACAACGCCATCGCAGGCGGTTTCCAGGGACAGCGTCAGTGGACCGACTTCTACCCGAACGGCGACTACCCGGAGGCCCTTATGAATACCTCGTTCGATTGGAACGGTCTGCGCGAGCCTATCACACTGGCTACGGAGAACGACGCAGGCAACGGCGTGGCTATGCTCTTCAACCACCTGCTCACGGGCAGAGCACAGATCTTCTCTGACGTGCGCACATACTGGAGCCCCGAGGCTGTGAAGCGCGTTACTGGCAAGGAGCTTACCGGTATGGCAGCTAACGGTATTATTCACCTCATCAACTCGGGTGCAACAACACTCGACGGCTCTGGCGCAGCTACTGACGCAGAGGGCAAACCAGTGATGAAGCACTTCTGGGAGATGACAGACAAGGATGTAGACGCTTGCCTCCAGGCTACTACATGGTATCCGGCTAACCGCGACTACTTCCGCGGCGGCGGCTTCTCTTCAAACTTCCTCACACGCGGCGGTATGCCCGTAACAATGGTTCGTCTGAACCTCGTGAAGGGTCTCGGTCCGGTTCTGCAGCTCGCTGAGGGATGGACCGTAGACGTTGACCCCGAAATACACGCTGTTCTCGACAAGCGCACCGACCCGACATGGCCTACCACATGGTTCGTTCCACGCCTCACCGACAAGGCTCCGTTCAAGGACGTTTACTCTGTGATGAACAACTGGGGTGCTAACCACGGTGCCATCACTTACGGACACGTAGGTGCCGACCTCATCACGCTCTGCTCTATGCTCCGCATTCCGGTTTGTATGCACAACGTGGAGGACGAGAAGATCTTCCGTCCTGCTTCATGGAACGCATTCGGCATGGATAAGGAAGGCGCAGACTTCCGTGCTTGCAAGAACTACGGACCGATTTACAAGTAAACAAAAAGCCCCTCCCCGACCCTCCCCCGACGGGGAGGGAGAGAGAAGGGCAGAATACTAATATTTTAAATATCGCCTCATCAATCACCCTCCCCGATTGGGGAGGGAGGGAAGGGGCTCTAAATACAATGACAAGAAGATTTATCCTCAACGAAGTATCTTACTTCGGCCCCGGCGCACGCAAGGAGTTGCCTGGCGAAATACGCCGTCTCGGTTTGCACAAGGCACTTGTTTGCACCGATAAAGACCTTATCAAGTTTGGTGTTGCACAGAAAGTGCTCGACGTGCTCGACGAGGCACAGATACCATACGAGGTGTTCAGCGAGATAAAGCAGAACCCGACCGTAAAGAACGTGAAACTCGGTCTGGAAGCATTCGCCAAGTCGGGTGCCGACTTCCTGCTCGCCATCGGCGGCGGTTCGAGCATCGACACATCGAAGGCCATCGGCATCATCACCAACAACCCTGAGTTTGCCGACGTAGTGTCGCTCGAAGGCGTTGCCGACACCAAGCACAAGTCGGTGCCAATCATCGCCCTGCCTACAACAGCCGGCACAGCAGCCGAAGTGACCATCAACTACGTCATCACCGACGAGGAGAACGAGAAGAAGATGGTATGCGTTGACCCCAACGACATCCCGGCTATCGCCATCGTAGACGCAGAACTGATGTACACGCTACCGCGCTCGCTCACCGCAGCTACCGGTCTCGACGCACTCACTCACGCCATTGAGGGCCTCATCACAAAGGGCGCTTGGGAGATGAGCGACATGTTCGAGATAAAGGCTATCGAGATGATCGCACGCCACCTGGAGACTGCCGTCAACGAGCCGTCTAACCCCGAGGCTCGCGACGGAATGGCTGTGGCACAGTACGTGGCTGGCATGGCATTCTCCAACGTAGGTCTGGGTGCAGTACACGGCATGGCTCACCCGCTCGGCGCTATCTTCGACATACCGCACGGCGTGGCTAACGCTCTGCTCCTGCCTATCGTGATGGAGTTCAACGCTCCTGCAGCACTCGACAAGTACGTCACAATCGCAAAGGCGATGAACGCTTACAAGGAAGGCATGACACGCGAAGAGGCTGCCGAAGCTGCCGTCGACGCAGTGCGCCAGCTCAGCATCCGCGTAGGCATTCCGCAGCATCTCGCAGAACTCGGCATCAAGGAGACTGACCTGCCGCGTCTGGCTAAGGCAGCCTTCGCTGACGTCTGCACACCGGGCAACCCACGCGACATCACCGAAGAGGACATCCTCGAACTCTACAAGAAAGCGTTTTAATAAAGAAAAAAACATGATACAGGATTATCAGATACAGGAATTTCTGCGTCAGGCTCACCGCGTAGGCGATGCAGGCTTGACATTGTGCTCAAGTGGCAACATCTCATGGCGCATCGGCGACGAAGCGCTCGTTTCTGGCACAGGCTCATGGGTGCCGACACTTCCGAAAGAGAAGGTGTCTATCTGCCGCATCAGCGACGGCGAAGTGCTCAACGGCGTGAAGCCTTCAATGGAGAGCGGCTTCCACCTCGGCGTGCTCCGCGAGCGTCCCGACTGCGACGTTGTGCTCCACTTCCAGTCGAAGTACGCAACCGTTGTGTCGTGCATGACAGAGACACCGAAGGACTTCAACGTAACAGCCGAGGTGCCGTGCCACGTAGGTCGCGAGATACCGGTCATCCCCTACTTCCGCCCAGGCTCACCGGAGCTTGCCGAGGCTGTTAAGGCTGCACTCAAAGACCACAACTCTGCACTCATGCTGAAGCATGGCCAGGTGGTTTGCGGCAAGACCTTCGACGAAGTGTTCGAACGTGCAATGTTCTTCGAGATGGCATGTCGCATCATCGTGCTCAGCGGCGGCAAGTACAACACGCTGACCAACGAGGAGATTGACGACCTTGAAAGCTACGTGTTGGGAAAGAAGGGATAAAAAATGGTGAGATGGTGAGATGGTGAGGTGTTGAGATTGGTGTGATGGTGACAATAGCAACATCTAATCTCAACACCTCAACACCTCAACACCTCAACCCCTCACCACATCAACACCTCACCACATCAACCTTATCAATATGACCTATTTAGCTATTGACTTCGGCGGCGGCTCAGGACGAGTCGTCGCCGGAACTATTACAACCGAAGGCGGAAAGAAGCAGCTCACCATGCAGCTTGTACACCGCTTCCAGAACCGACAGGTGCGCCTCGGCGAGCACGTCTACTGGGACTTCCCTGCCCTCTTCGAGGACATGAAGACCGGACTACGCAAGGCGGCACAGCTCGGACTGAAGGTGTCGGGCATCGCCGTGGACACATGGGGCGTCGACTTCGGACTCATCGACCGCAACGGCGACCTCATCGGCAACCCCATCTGCTACCGCGACGCACGCACACAGGGCATGACTGACGAGTTCTTCGCCGACACCGACCGCACAGCTCACTACAGCGTGAACGGCACGCAGGTGATGGAGATAAACACGCTGTTCCAGCTCCTGAGTCTCAAGAAAGCCAACTCACCGCAGCTGCAGATAGCCGACAAGCTGCTCTTCACACCCGACCTCTTCTCCTACTTCCTCACCGGCGAGGCGAACACCGAGTACACCATAGCCTCAACATCCGAGATGCTCAACGCTACGACACGCGACTGGGACTGGGAACTTATCGACCGTCTCCAACTGCCGCGCCACCTCTTCTGCCCCATCGTTATGCCGGGCACCGTGCGCGGAAAGCTGCGCAAGGACATAGCCGAGGAGACCGGACTGGGCGAAGTGGACGTTATTGCTGTCGGCTCGCACGACACGGCAAGTGCCGTAGCGGCGGTTCCGGCTAAGGACGACGAAAGCCCCGTGGCGTTCATCAGCTCCGGAACATGGTCGCTGCTGGGTGTGGAGCTCAACGAGCCGATACTCACCGAAGAGGCACGCCGCGCCGAGTTCACCAACGAAGGCGGCATAGGCGGCAAGATCACGTTCCTGCAGAACATCACCGGACTGTGGTTCCTGCAGCGTCTTATGGCAGAATGGAAGGAAGAAGGCGACGAACAGCAGTATGACACGCTGCTCGCAGCTGCCGCAGAAGCCGAAATAAAGACCGTGATACCGGTGGACGCAAAGGAGTTTCAGAACCCCAAGTCGATGCAGGCTGCCATCTGCGACTATTGCACCGAGCACGCGCTCGAAGTGCCGCAGTCGAAGGGTGCCACAACGCGCGTCATACTGCAGTCGCTCGCAGCGAAGTATGCCGAGGCAACGGCACATCTCAACTCGATGCTGCCCAAGCCGATACAGAAGCTGCACATCATCGGCGGCGGTTCGCAGAACAAGCTACTCAACCGTCTTACAGAAGAAGCACTCGGCGTGCCCGTGGAGGCAGGACCCGTAGAGGCAACAGCCATAGGCAACATACTCTGCCAGGCACTCGCCAAGGGCGAAGTGAAATCGGTGGCAGAGATGCGTAAAATTGAAATCTAAACAAAGCAAATGAAACAACCTATTCTATCAAAGGACGGCGTGAGCTACATCGTCCCGTTCATCCTCATCACGTCGTGCTTCGCCCTGTGGGGCTTCGCCAACGACATCACCAATCCGATGGTGAAGGCGTTCTCTAAGATTTTCCGCATGTCGGCGACAGACGGCGCACTCGTCCAGGTGGCGTTCTACGGTGGCTACTTCGCCATGGCATTCCCGGCAGCCATGTTCATACGCCGCTACAGCTACAAGGCAGGCGTTCTCGTCGGACTCGGACTGTATGCGCTCGGCGCTCTGCTGTTCTATCCGGCAAAGATGACGGGCGAATACTATCCGTTCCTCGCAGCCTACTTCATCCTCACGTGCGGACTGTCGTTCCTCGAGACATCGTCGAACCCGTACATCCTCTCAATGGGAACCGAAGAGACGGCAACACGCCGACTGAACCTTGCGCAGTCGTTCAACCCGATGGGTTCGCTGTTGGGTATGTTTGTGGCGATGAACTTCATCCAAGCAAAGCTCAATCCGCTTGATACGGCAGCACGTGCCCAGCTCGACGACGCACAGTTTGCAGCGGTGAAGGAGAGCGACCTGAGTGTTCTGATTGCCCCGTACCTTGCCATCGGCATCGTTATCTTCGCCATGTTCATGCTCATCCTCATCAAGAAGATGCCGCACAACGGCGACAAGAACCACGACATCAACTTCGTGCCCACGCTGCGCCGCATCTTCTCGCTGCCCCACTACCGGGAGGGTGTAATAGCACAATTCTTCTACGTCGGCGTACAAATCATGTGCTGGACCTTCATCATCCAGTACGGCACGCCAATCCTCATGGCTGATGGCATGACGGAGCAGGCAGCCGAAGTGATGTCGCAGCAGTACAACATCATCGCGATGGTCATCTTCTGCTGCTCGCGCTTCATCTGCACGTTCCTCCTTCGCTATATCAACACTGGACAGCTGCTTATGATACTCGCCATTGCAGGCGGTGCACTCGTATGTGGTGTGATTTTCATGCACAACATCTACGGTCTGTACTGTCTTGTAGGCGTAAGCGCATGTATGTCGCTCATGTTCCCGACCATCTACGGCATTGCCCTTACAGGCTTGGGCGACGATGCGAAGTTTGGCGCAGCAGGTCTCATCATGTCCATCCTCGGCGGTAGCGTTCTGCCTCCGCTCCAGGCTTCCATCATCGACCGTGGTGAGCTCTTTGGTATGCCAGCCGTGAACGTCTCGTTCGTACTGCCGCTCATCTGCTTCGTCGTGATTGCCATCTACGGACAGCGCACGTACATGAGAAGCAAGAACAAGCTGAAAGGATAACACATCATTCCATAACAAAAGCCATTGCAACAACTGATGCAATGGCTTTTTTTATTGCTTTTCGCTAAAACACATAGCATCCTCATCGGTCGTTACGAACATTTATAACACGTATATATTAATTTCTTTTAATAAAATTTTGGTTAAACAATATTATTTTATACTTTTGCACGGATTTTCCAACATTTGTCTGACAAAGCAAGAATTAACTATAACGAAACGATAAAAACATTCAAAGAAAAGCAACATGAAACTATTTAAGCGAGCTCTTACATTAACTATCCTTGCTATTTTCACAATGTATAGTCACGCCCAATCAATAGATGAGATTAAGAAGAATTCGAATTACATTTGGGGTGAAGGTAATGGCACAACAATGAGTGATGCCGAAGGAGAAGCACTACGCCAAATGAGCGTGCAGATATCTGTCTCGGTGTACAACTCCTCTTACGATGAAGAGAGCAACGACAACAGCGTGCAGAAAGCAGTGCTTCAATCGGTAAGTTCAGCAAAGTTCACTAATGTACAGATGCGCGTACTGGAGGAAGAACCAAACGCCAAAGTCTTCTGCTTCATGCCGCGTAGCGAGGTTAAGAAGATGTTCGAGAAGCGTGCAAACCACATCGCCAATATGGTGGACGCAGGAAAGACGGCCGAGAGTCGTATGATGATTGATGAAGCTCTCCGAAACTACTACTGGGCTTTGGTTTTAGCAAAGACGACACCCGAACCCGTAGAGATAGAGTTTAACGACAAGAAGGGTGAGGCAACCTCTTTGTTACCGATAAAGATAAAGTCGGTACTTGCGATGATTAATGCAAGCGTCGACGAAATTCAGGACGGAAAGAACCTTGTTCTCGGTTTTACATACAATGGTAAGCCAGTGTCATCATTGAACTTCAAATATAACGACGGCCAAAGCATTGTTGGTCCGATAGTAGCACGCGACGGCATTGGCGAAGCATCGATGGCATCAATACCTGCCGACGGAAAGCTACATCTCACATACGAGCTACGTTTCCGCAACGAGGTAGACCCCACCGACTCGGACATAGCAGGCGCATTCAACGCCGGTATTCTTCCAAACATCAACTCTTCTGTAGCCATTGCAATAAAAAACAACAGCAAGAAGAAAGCCGCAGCACCCGTGCTTGCATCAGCCGAGATACTTGCGGCTCAACCCACAAACGACAAACGTTCTATAGCCATGCAGAACGCCGACAACACCGACGATTTGCAAAAGGCAGTGCTCGCCGTAGAGGCAGCCATATCATCAAACAATCCAAAGTCGGCTTTCAACTATTTCACACCTGAAGGCTACACGCTCTTCGCCAACCTTATGGCAAAGAATGGCAAGGTGACCCTTGTGGGCAAAGCCCAAAGCCACAACTTCATCATCGCCGATGGCTACATCATCGGAAGAGCCACAAACATCAAGCGACAGTTCCGCAACGGCAAGGCGTTCATGGAAAAACTGGTTTACAGATTCAACCCCGAATCGAGAAAGATAGAGTCGGTGGCATTCGCACTGACACAGCGTGCCGAGAACGACATTATGAACGCAGCCGCATCGTGGCCAGAAGTGTCGCGTTGGGCAATCCTCAACTTCATGGAAGACTACCAGACGGCTTTCGCTCTGAAACGCATCGACTATATCAATAGTATCTTCTCTGACGATGCACTCATCATCACCGGTACCATACTGAAGAAATTGAACAACGCTGAGAGAGCATTCGACCGCAGCAAGTCGCTCGACCTTGGCGGACCGAAAGACATTGCCTATAGCCAGCTCTCAAAGACAGAGTACATCGATCGTTTGCGAAAGATATTCAGCACTCGCGAATACGTACACTTACAGTTCGAGGACAATGTAACAAGAATGATCGACCTCCCTGCCATTAACGGCATAAACAAGGGAGCTGCGTTTGGCATAGAAATAAAGCAACGCTACGAGTCGACAGGCTATTCGGACGACGGCTATCTCACAATGGTGTTCGACACACGCGGAAAGCTACCTATAATACACGTACGTCTGTGGCAGCCCGACAAGAACAATATGATGTCGCTACAGGAGTTCATTTCACGATTTAATAAATAAAAGTCAAAATAAAGCTATGATTAAACGATTATTCTTATTTGTGTTAGTATGCGTAATGCATACTGCTATGTATGCACAGACCGACACACAGAGCAAGGCACAGATGGTGTTCAGCAACGACTTCCACGACGCATCAGGACAGTTGGGCAATCTCACTGCGCACTTCATCACCGAGAAGACATGGACAGACATGAATGGCGAGATTGGTGCTATCGTGCGTATTAAAGTGACGGGTATGTCAGTTTCGGAGATGTCAAAACTGAAAGTGATCGGTTCTGCCAACGCAAGTGTACACGACACCCAGTTCCTGGAGAACGAGCAAGAATGGATTGTCCCCCTCTCTAAGGGCACCAACATGTGGCTGGAGATGAGTCATCCGACATACGGCAAGAGTACTCGTCTTTCGTTGCCGAAGCTGAAAGAGAAAGGTATGTACGACGTGACACTCGTGAACAACCGCACTACTACAATTGTTGTACACTCGTTGCCCGATGGTGCAGACGTGTATCTTGACGGCAATCACCACGGCAAGACTCCATGCGAGATTTCAGAGCAGCGCTTTGGCAAGCACGACCTTAAGCTGATGTACGGCTCTAAGACTAAGGAGGTAAAGATTGATGTGGAAGAGGGTCACACCTTCTTCGACGATTTCGACTTCCGTGAGCGTCGCAACATCAACATCATCAGCTCGGAGGACAACACTACTATCTACATCGACAACCAACTCATCGGTCAGGCACCGATACACAACTATGAAGTGCTTGTAGGTCCGCACACGTTCAAGGCTATTCGCACGGGTTCGAAGGGATACAACGACACGCAGATTGACGAGCAGACTATCGACATCTCTTCGCAGACAGAGATTAAGCTCTACCCTATCAAGAAAGGTAATGTGCAGGTACTCACAAGATATGCCGGTAAACCAGTATACGCAGAGCTTGTCGTAGACAACAAAGACAAGTACACCAGTGAGCCGAGCTACAAGGTGAACCTTCCCTACGGCACCCACTCGTTCAGAGTGTCGTACAATGGCAAGTCGAAGGAGAAGTTCATCAACGTAAACAAGCCTGAGCAGACACAGGTGTTCAAGCTTAGTGCGAAGAACGATGTCGTATGGCCGTGGCAGCGCGAGTACGACATAGCACCGGTGGGATTCTCTCTGGCTTATGTCTACAAGCAGCTTGTAACAACGGGCGAAGGACAGAAACTGAAGGAGAGTGGTGTATGGCCGGACGGAAAGGGAAAGACACTGAAAGGTATGCAAGCAGGTCTGCACTTCCAGCCGTGCTTCAAGTTTGGTTTGGGTCTTTACACTGGTTTATTCTACGAGCTATATGTGTCGACAAGCAAGAAGTACGACTATGACATGTTCATAGAGCATTGTGCTTATGTGCCCGTCCACCTGTACTATCGTATTCCTTTCGGCAGAAAAGTGGCGTTGTCGGTACACGGAGGTTTGGGCTTCAACTATGTCATCCACGGTGCTTTCTCTGCCAAGGACGAAGATATTGAGGATTATACAGACTTCTATGAAGAGGACGGTTTCCCAAAGAAGTTCAACATGGCTATGGAGGTTGGCGCAGGCTTGCGCTTAGGTGCTTTCCAGCTCAACTTCCAGTACGGCAAGGGCTTGAACGACCATAAGTCGTACAGATCAGATGGTGACTTCAAGACTATCCAGAACAAGTACACCTTTGGTGTTTCGTATATGTTCAGCGCAGAATAAAAAGCGCTGAACTGTTAAGAACAAAACTACAACAGAAAGCCGCTGGGCGAAAGGAAGTGCATCGGTTCGCCCGTGATGGGGTGACGGAACGTGAGTTCGGCGGCGTGAAGGTACATACGGTCGGCGCGCTCTGTGCCGTAGAGGGGGTCGCCAAGAATAGGACAGGCGAGTCCTTGCGGATGGGCGCAATGCACCCGGAGTTGATGCGTACGACCGGTTTTAGGATATAGGTGGACAAGGGTTAGGCCCTTGTCCGCCTTTTTTGTTGTGTACGCCACGGCAGTATTCGCATCCGCTGCCCTCACCTCTACTATATTATATAATGTTAGTGCGGGCTTGCCGTGCTCCATGTCCACACGCTGACGCGGACGGTCGTTGATGTCGGCGATGAGGGGCAGGGAGATGGCTTCCAAGCAGCCATCAGGCTGCGTGGAAGAGTTTTGAATTTTGAGTTTTGAGTTTTGAGTTATAGGCTCCGGCACATCGCTGTGGAATGTGGAATGTGGAGTTGTATGCTTCGGTACACCGCAGAGCACAGCCTCGTAGCGTTTCACGGTCTCGCGACTGGCGAACTGACGCTGCAACTCTACATACGCCTGCTCGGTGCGGGCGAGCACAAGCAATCCACTCGTGTCCATATCGAGACGGTGGGCGGCTTTGAGGAATTTTGAGTTTTGAGTTTTGAATTTTGAATTGTTCGCAAAGTATTCCTCAACGCTGACACTTGCAGAGTCGTCCGCCTTACCCGGCACCGACAGCATGCCTGCCGGCTTGTCAACCACAAGGATATACTCGTCCGCGTACAGCACGCGCGGCTCGGCGGTGTGCCGCTTCTGCGCGAGCGGATTGGGGGCTACGTCCAGCCCCTTGAGCATGTGAGTGAGTATGGGCAGACACTTCGAGCGACACGCCGGATAGTAGTGCAGATGGTGTCTTATCTCCGACGCAGGCGACTCGCCCCACCAGAACTCCGCCATGCAGACGGGGCGCAGGCGGTGCTGATAGGCGTATTGCAGGAGCTTCGGTGCACAGCAGTCGCCGGCTCCGGCTGGGGGCATGGCGTGCGTGTACTCGCGGAAGATGTCGATGAGGTCGCGCTCCTCGCCCTTGGCGTTGAGCATACGATAAGCCGCGAAGAGCCAACGCTGAAGCTCGTCGCTCATCTGCTTGCGCTGAAGCTGAAGCGACTTCAAGAGTGTGGCGTGTGGATTGTGGAATGTTGATTCGGCTTGCTCCATCGCCTTGCGGCGGCGGCGCAGCTCAGCCTTCATAAACTGGCTCTCGCGTATCATCTCCGCTTGTTCCTCCTCGCTCAGCGGCTCGCCACTCTTGCGGCGTGTGTCGCGGCGTGCCTTGGCTGCGTCTACCTCCACCTTGAACGCTTCCACTTCAGCCTGCAACCGCTTCATTGTCTCCTCGTGCTGCGCCACGCTTTGCAGATACTGCGGAGCGTGTTCGATGGCACTAATCTCACGGTTGATGGCACTAATCTCGCGCTCCGTGCGCTTGAAATGTCCGTCGGGCTGCTGCGCGTCGAACACTGGCGGCACGAAGTATTGCCAGTCGTTCCTGCCTCCGAGCAGACCCGAATAGGCAGCGAGAAATCCGCGCTGTAATGCACCCTCCTCGTCTTTATACTCCACAACGAGCACACCGAACATCTTTCCGCAACCCTTCTCCGCACTCATCAGACCTGTCGTGGCGATATAGTGCTGAAGTTCCTCAGAGGCAGCCTCTGCAAGCGGGTCTACGTCGTAGCAGAACGGATAAGTGAACTGACGGGGTGAAGGGATGGAAGTGGAAAGAGCGTGGAGCATATGTGGAATGTTGAATGTTGAATTGATTGCAAAGTTATTGAATTTTACAAATTGTGGGGCATAATACGTCGGTTTTTCGATAATTTTATCTACATTTGCATTATTGAATACCCAAGACTAAACACCTCAATTCAATATCCGAAAGGTAACAATTAAAAATTAACAATTAATAATTAAACATTATAGCAATGAGTACACTCAAAAAAGACTTCGCCTCTAAGCTTCTCGAAGTAAAGGCAATCAAGCTTCAGCCCAACGATCCGTTCACATGGGCATCAGGTTGGAAATCTCCGTTCTACTGCGACAACCGCAAGACTCTTTCGTTCCCTTGGTTGCGCTCATACGTTAAGCTCGAACTCGTACACACCATCCTCGAGCACTTCCCCGAGGCAGAGGCTGTGGCAGGCGTAGCTACCGGTGCTATCGCTCAGGGCGCGCTGGTTGCCGACGAGCTCAACTTCCCATACGTTTACGTGCGCTCTAAGGCTAAGGACCACGGTATGCAGAACCTCATCGAGGGCGAACTGCCGGCTGGTGCCAAGGTAGTTGTTGTAGAAGACCTCATCTCTACTGGCGGCAGCTCGCTGAAGGCTGTTGCTGCTCTGCGCGAGGCAGGCTACCAGGTAGTGGGCATGGTGGCTTCTTACACCTACGGCTTCCCCGTTGCGGCTCAGGCTTTCGCCGAGGCTGACGTGCGCCTTGAGACCCTCACCGACTACGACCACGTCGTAGAGCAGGCTCTTGAGACTGGTTACATCAAGAACGAGGACGTGGAGCTGCTGCACGAGTGGCGCAAAGATCCGGCTAACTGGAAGAAGTAATAAGATGGTGAGGTGGTGAGATGTTGAAGTGGTGACATTAGCTATGCAAATCTCAACACATTTCTCAACATCACAACACCACACCACCACAACATTTTTCGAAGAAAAAAAATACATGACAACATTCGAAAGTACAATACGACAGATCAACTATCCGCAGCAGAATGTCTACAACAAGCTCAGCGACCTCAGCAACCTGCAGGCTCTGAAGGAGCGTTACGAGCTGATGAAGGACACGATGCCCGAGGAGGCGCGCCAGCAGGCGGAGAAGATTAAGGACATGACGTTCGACTCCGACTCGCTCTCTGTCAACGTGCCGCCGGTAGGATCTATCCGCCTGCGCATCGTAGACCGCGATGAGCCGAAGTGCATCAAGTTCGAGAGCGAGCAGAGCCCCATACCGTTCAACTTCTGGATTCAACTGCTGCCCGTCACCTCCACAACATCGAAGATGAAGCTCACCATCAAGGCTGAGCTCAACATGTTCATCAAGCAGATGGTGAAGAAGCCGCTGCAAGAGGGCATCGAGAAGATTGCCGACGTGCTGCAGATGATACAGTATTAAGCTGCATAGGAGGGTATGGCATCCTGCCATACCCACGCAGCCGGCAACGTACAGAACGATAAACGCACCAGTAAGAGCACGCTCTGCACTTATTGGTCGTCATCGCTCTACACCATTGCCCCGACACACGCCTACTGTCTGTATGTAAACGACACAAAGGTTGAAACAAGGTACAGCGGATTAAATCGCGCATACGGTCTCGTCATACGCCCCGTGTCGGATTAATAGATAACCATTGCTACATAGCGATAATAAAAGATACACAAACGGGGTATGAAAGCAGTGCTTTCATACCCCGTTTCTTATTGTTCGGTCATCGTTCACCGAACGCAATCCGATCAGACGGCGAACGCAATCCACGCAGACGGCGAACGCAATCCACGCAGACGGCGAACGCAATCCACGCAGATTGCGTTCGCCATCCGATGACTTAAACGCCAAGTGCACCAACATATATTAGGGGGTACACTTGTCTCAAGTGTACCAACAAAACACGAGGTGCCCCCTGCTACGTTGGTGCACTGCTACTACGTTGGTGCACTTGAGACAAGTGCACCCCCTGAAGGATTACTGCATGTAGAGCTTGAGCGTCGTGGTATCATCGCCAACATCCACGGTCTGCGTCTGCATCTCGCCCTTGCCGTTCATGTACTTAATGATGTACTGCTGGTTCTTCTCCACATTGAACGTAAGCACATCGTTCATGTCCTGCGTAGCACCCGTGCTGCGACCGCCGTAGAGCTGCTTATCGCCCTTGAACACATCGAGATTGGTAGCCACGCGGTCGCCCGAAGCCTCGGCGTGGTCCTTGTCCTTAAACACCATCACGCGCAGAGCCACGTGGCTGCCGTCGGCAGGCATGGCAGAGAGCTGCGCACGGTAGAGACTCGTATAGCGGTCGGTGACATTCTCTGCGTGAACGTAGCGTATGTTCTCATCCCAAACCAACGGGAAGTAACAGCCTGTCGGTTTGAACGAAGCCGCATATATTGCCTTTCTTACGTCCTCCTTTATCGCCTTGCCGGCATCGGTTAGGAACCACGACTGGTCGAGGTCGTCGGAAGGATAGTACTCGGTGAAGCGCCACTGACCGTCGATCCACACCTCATTCCAGTTGTGGTTGCCACGGTCGTCGTGCCAAGCCGGAGTGCCAGCCACGCGCGACGGAATGCCTACGGCGCGGAACGCATCGGTAAGCAGGATTGAGAGACCCGAGCACGAAGCCATGTGCTGGCGCATCGACTCGTAAGGAGCCTGGTCGGGTTTCTCGCGCTTCGTATTGTAGTCGACAAGCAGCTCGTCGCGCACGTTCTTGTTCACCGAGTCGATAGCCTCGCGCATCGTCTTGCACGGAGCCACGTACTTCTTGAAGCGTTCGTAGAAGTCCTTACGCCAGTTCTCGCGGTTCTCGTTCAGATTAGCGTAAGCCACCACGTCGTTCAGAAACACGCTGTCGGGCACCTCCTTAGCCCACGGAAACTCGGCGCGAGCCTTGTAGGCGTACTGCACATTCTCCAAGAGGAAGTCTGCAGAGAGCGACTTTGCGTCGCGCTCCGGCATGTACGAAATGAGGAACACCATGCCCTCGCGTTCGTTGCGGGGCACTTCCTTCAACGCCTTCTTCAACTCCTTGGCATTGTCGCCAGCCGTGGCAATCGTCCGGTCAATCAACGCATGATACTCTTTCGGCACGCCGGCATACCTACCACTGCTACAGGCTGATAGCCCGAACGCCAAAAGCACAAGTACACTTTTTATATTCATAATACCCAATTCTTTATTACATTATATTATTATCGGCATCTGCTTATGCGCAGATGCCGATGCTTAGTAAGCACTACCCTGCATCATGCGTGCGAAGAAGTCGAAGTTGTCCTTCACAATCTTCTTGCCCTCCTCCTCACCGCCGAAGCAGTTGATACGCGCCTCGGGCAGCATATCGTGCTCGTGGAGGTAGCGGAGCATGTCGCCCGGCAGCATGAAGATGTTGCCAAAGGTGTTCGCCTTGGCATACTCGGCATCGTAGAGCGGGTTGCGTGGGTCGCAGATGAGTCGCGCCACGTTGGGGAAGTAGACCACGTTGAAGTCCGACTCGCGCACAAAGACGGTGAAGTCCATCTCCTCCTGTGGCAGCGTGAGCTGCGACACAGTCTTCTTCGGAAGTCCTACACGCTCGGTGAGGAACAGACGCAGCATGTCGGCATTGTTGAAGTAGAACAACGGCGAGCCACTGTTCTCCTCGATGAGCTTGCGACGGTTGTCGATGCAGAGCATTGTGTTATGCTTGCGTGCCTTCTTCTCAGTGTCGAACGCCTCGGTGTTGTTCGACCAAGAGCCCTGCGAGCCGATGTAGAATTCGCCATCGTACTCCACGAAGAACGCCATTGCCGACTTGCTGTCGTAACACTCCGGCTGCGGATGGCTCAAGCCGTGGTCGCTGAGCGTGAACTTCTCGCCACGCAGCGACTCGAACGTCATGCTCTCGCCCTTCACGGCATCGGTGATGAGGTAGAAGTCGAACGGCAGATAACGCTGCGAAGCGATCTTGTCGGCAGCCTCAGCATTGCCGTTGTTGCGCACGATGCGTGCCAGCCAGTCCTGCGGGCGCATAGCGAGCGGTTGCAGACGGTTCTCGAACATGGCGATGCTCTCAGCCACGTTCACGGCGATGGGCGGCGGACAGTTGAGCGAGAACGAGAGACGCTGCGCCTGCTGGCGTATGAGCATCGGCGCGTTCTCGTTGCACGAAGCGTAGCAAGCGAAGTACGACCACTTCATAAGATCGAGCTGCGCGTAGAAGTTCTGCGCAAACTCAGCCTTTGTAAAGAACTCCTTCAGCTCCTCGTTCACGGGCATATCCTCAAAGCGCTTATCCATGAGCGAGCACGCCGTGCGTGCAGCAGCCTCAAGAGCCGGCGTGTCGGGCGACACCACAGCCGACGGCTCGGTGCGCGTCATGAGCAGCCAGATGAGGAAGCGTATGTCCTCTACGTTCGGCTCGTTGCGATAGTAGTTCTGCATGTCTACATCGTAGAAAGGCAGCTGACGACCGTACAACTCCTGGAAGCTATCGGTGAGCGCGTTCCAGATGCCGAGGTCGGAAATCATATCCTCATAATACATCGTGAGCACGATAGCAAGCTCACGCAGGTTGTCGCCTTTAAATTCTTCAATGTTCAGTTTCTCCATCAGCTCTGCCAGATCTGAAGCAAAGCGTGCGTATGCAGCATCGGTCGTTCCCTTCAAGAAAAGCGGGTGACGACGCGCGATGTCCATTGCCGGAATGCGGATTTTTGTCATATCTTTTGGTTTTTATGGTTATTATTTTTCTTTTTTAGGGGGGTAGCTTTAAGCCGAACTAAGGCAGCGTTTAAGCCGAACTAAGGCAGCGTTTAAGCCGAACTAAGCCTCTTTAAGCCTTCCTAAGCCTTAACTAACTAAGCCTTAACTAAGCCGAACTAAGCCTCTTTAAGCCTTTCTAAGCCTTAATAACTAAGCCGAACTAAGCCTTAGCCAACCCTTTTTACTCTTTTACTTTTTTACTCTTTTACTTTTATCCGAACAGTTCCCTCAGCACCGCGAGCGACTTCATATCAGGAAAGTCGGGCTGATGCAGGCGGTAGTAGGCAAGCACTACGTCGACACAACGGTTGCGCTCCTCGCGTGTGAGGCGCAGCAAGCGCATCGTGGCGTAGCTCAGACGTAGCAGCAAACCAATCTTCTCAGCCTCGTGCGGAGGTAGAAAGTCGGTATGAGGAGGTGCCACAGACACAAAACAACCCCCGCGCATATCGAAACAGCAACCGCTGGTGGCATCCTCCACGTTAGGATAGAAGCCTAAGAAGCGCGTGAGGTGCAACATATATATAATGTGGAAATTGGCGAAACTGCCGTCACAGGCATCCAACCACCGCACACTATGCTCAATGAAGGCATACAGGGCAGGGTCGGCTTGCTCAGAGCGCGTGACGTAAATGGTGAACTCAGCCGCAAACAGGGCTATCGACAGCTTAGACATATCGAAGGGCAACGAGCGAAACGGGAAAGCCACCGCAGCCGAGCGCAACTTATGCAAGCGCTGCGTAGCACGGTAGTCGAACTCGATGTCGAGGATGGTAAGCGGTTGGAAGTACTGCTTCTTTATGCCCGCACGCCCCTGACGCGGTATGCGCTGTATGAAAGAGAGACGACCACGCCCTTCGGTGTACATATCCACAATCATTTGCGACTCGCCGTATTTCAATGAGTTAAGCACTATTGCGCGCGTTTTTTCCAGCATTTTTTGATTGTTTTGGTCTATTTAAGGGCAAAATTAATGAAAAAAGCACTATTTAAAGAAAAAAGAACAAAGAAAATTTGGTGGGTTTAAAATAAAGCAGTACCTTTGCATCCGCAAAAATGCAAGTAGTGTTGGTCCCTTCGTCTATCGGTTAGGACGAGAGATTTTCATTCTCTAAAGAGGAGTTCGACTCTCCTAGGGACTACAATAAAAAAAATAAAAACTGAAAAAACAAGATGGCAAACCACAAATCATCACTTAAGAGAATCCGTCAGGACAAGGTTAAGGCTTTGCACAACAGATACTACGCAAAGACTATGCGTAATGCAGTTCGCAAGCTGCGCGCAATGACGGACAAGGAAGAGGCAGTAAAGCTCTATCCTTCTGTTCAGAAAATGCTGGACAAGTTGGCAAAGACTAACATTATCCACAAGAACAAAGCTGCAAACTTGAAGTCAAGTTTGTGTCTGCATATCAGCAAGCTCGGCTAAGAGCGTGTTGACAGAACCCCATACTAAGGTCATACTTCAAACGAAGTGTGACCTTTTTTTTGTTTGCGCATTTTTAAGCCTTAATATTTCCGTAAGTCACGGAAAATTAGTACTTTTGTAGTCCAAACATAGATAATCGAAAATGGCAGAAATACAAAACACCGAGAACAACTACTCGGCAAGTAACATACAAGTTTTGGAAGGACTTGAGGCCGTGCGCAAGCGCCCGGCAATGTACATCGGCGACATCAGCGAAAAGGGTCTGCATCACCTCGTGAACGAGACCGTTGACAACTCTATTGACGAGGCAATGGCAGGCTATTGCACTGACATCGAGGTAACAATCAACGAAGACGAATCGATCACCGTTCAGGACAACGGTCGAGGCATCCCCGTAGACATGCACGCCAAGCTGCACAAGTCGGCTCTGGAGGTCGTAATGACAGTGCTCCACGCCGGCGGTAAGTTCGACAAGGGTTCATACAAGGTCAGCGGTGGTCTGCACGGTGTGGGTGTGAGCTGCGTAAACGCACTCTCGACACGCATGAAGTCGCAGGTGTTCCGCGACGGAAAGATATACCAGCAGGAATACGAGAAGGGCAAGCCGCTTTACCCAGTGAAGGTAGTAGGCGAGACCGACAAGCGCGGTACACGCCAGCAGTTCTGGCCCGACCCGACAGTGTTCACCACAACCCACTACCAGTGGGACATCATCGCACGCCGTATGCGCGAGCTTGCGTTCCTCAACGCCGGCATCCGCATCACCCTGCGCGACATGCGCCCCAACGAAGAGGGCAAGACACGCGAAGAGGTGTTCCACGCTAAGGACGGACTTAAGGAGTTCGTGCGCTACGTAGACCGCCACCGCACACACCTCTTCGACGACGTAATCTATTTGAAGACAGAGAAGCAGGGCATACCTATCGAAGTGGCAGTGATGTACAACACCGACTACTCGGAGAACATCCACTCGTACGTAAACAACATCAACACCATAGAGGGCGGTACACACCTCACCGGTTTCCGCGCAGCCCTCACACGCACCTTGAAGACTTACGCCGACAACGACCCAGCTATCTCGAAGCAAATTGAGAAGGCGAAGATAGAAATTGCAGGCGAAGACTTCCGCGAAGGTCTCACAGCCGTAATCTCGATCAAGGTGGCAGAGCCGCAGTTCGAGGGTCAGACAAAGACCAAGCTCGGCAATAGCGAGGTGGCTGGTGCCGTGCAGCAGGCTGTAGGCGAAGCTCTCACCAACTATCTTGAGGAGAACCCGAAGGAAGCGAAGATGATATGCGACAAGGTAATCCTTGCAGCAACAGCGCGTATCGCAGCACGCAAGGCTCGCGAGAGCGTACAGCGCAAGAACCCGATGACCGGTGGCGGACTCCCCGGCAAGCTCGCCGACTGCTCTAACCGCGACCCGAAGAAGTGCGAGATATTCCTCGTCGAGGGTGACTCTGCGGGTGGCTCTGCAAAGCAGGGACGCGACCGCTACACACAGGCAATCCTGCCGTTGCGCGGTAAGATTCTGAACGTAGAGAAGGTGATGTGGCATAAGGTGTTCGAGTCGGAGTCGGTGATGAACATCATCCAGAGCATCGGCGTACGCTTCGGTGTAGAGGGTGAGGACGACAAGGAAGCAAACATCGACAAGCTCCGCTACGACAAGATTATCATCATGACCGATGCCGATGTCGATGGCTCACACATCGACACACTCATCATGACACTCTTCTACCGCTTCATGCCGAAGGTTATCCAGGAGGGACACCTCTACATCGCCAATCCACCGCTCTACCTCTGCACCTACAAGAACAAGGTGAAGGAGTACTGCTACACAGATCAGCAGCGCCAGGCATTCCTCGACAAGTACGCAGGTGGCGTAGACGACGGCAAGTCGATACACACACAGCGTTACAAGGGTCTTGGTGAGATGAACGCAGAGCAGCTATGGGAAACAACCATGGACCCGAAGACACGTCTGCTGCGTCAGGTGACCATCGAGAACGCTGCTGAGGCAGACGAGATCTTCTCAATGCTCATGGGCGACGACGTAGAACCACGCCGCAAGTTCATCGAAGAGCACGCAACATACGCTAACATTGACGCATAAACACGTCAACACACATAAAGGCTTGTACCATGAATCTTCAAGGAGTTTCGGGTACAAGCCTTTCCTTTTAGGATTATAGTTTCGACACGCCCTCCACAACTAACAAGACACATAAATGCTCCGCTTAATAAATATCCTCATACTCTTCATTGCATCAGCCGCCACAGCCGCAGCCTCAACAGCCACGGCTGGCGACTTCGGTTGTCGTTGGATGTCGCACCCTGCGCCCGACGACACATCGCACGTGTGGTTTCGCCGCACGCTTGTGATAGAAGAGCAGGATATGCCACGCACAGCATACATACACGTCGCCACGACGGGGCGGTTCGTGCTCTACGTGAACGGGCGCAACGTGTCGACTGCCCTCTTCACACCCGACCGCACACCGAACGACACCACTGTCATGGCTATCAGCTACGACGTGCGCCGTTTTCTGCGCCCCGACAGCAACACCATCGCCCTACTCTACTGTCCTTCAACACGCACACGCCGACAAGTGAGCGTCAGCTTCTACGGCATCGCTGCCGACAGTTCGCACTTCGCAACGAACGATACCGACGGCTGGCTTTGTCGACATGCCGACACTTGGCAGACGCACGACGGCGGTGAAGCAATGAACCGCAACACCTACCCCTATCGCTGGACAGACACAGATCAGCCGTTAGCATTGTGGCAGACAGTAGAGCAAATCTCAACATCTCAACACCACAACACCACACCACCTCACCACCACAACACCACACCACCTCAACATCTCAACACTACACCATCTCAACATAACACCACCTCAACCCCTATATCCGCCGAGGACATCTGTGGCTACTCGCCCGTGCACATCAATCCACTCGTTGACAACGCTGCCCACATGCGCCGCATCTACACCCCACTCTTCACCGAACAGAGTGCAGACACACTCATAGTGCACCTCGTGCCCAACGAGCGCCACCTCATCCGCGTAACCCTACGTGGCTGTCGGCGTGGCGAGCGCATCAACATCGGCAACCTTCACTACGTCTGTACGGGCGAGATAGATGAGCAAGCATTCGCACGCTTCACGCCCACCAGCTCCAACACAATCATTATCACCGGCGACAGCCATTTTCAGAGCGAGCAAGTGCAGGAGGTAGAAAGCATCTGTTTGTGAAGAAGCGCCACGATACGTATTCATAGCAGCTAAGGAAAACGCCCCGATACGGGGCAATCGCTTTTTAATAAAACATAATTTTCCATATATAATAATGTGTATATAGAAAAATATGCTTACTTTTGCGCCCAAATTAAAGAACAATATAGAAAATGCAAGAAAACTTAGTTATCGTCGAGAGCCCCGCAAAGGCTAAGACAATTGAGAAATTCTTGGGCGACGACTTCAAGGTGATGTCGTCATACGGTCATATCCGCGACCTTAAGAAGAAAGAACTCAGCATAGACAAAGACACGCTGCAGCCAGCTTACGTCATACCGAAGGACAAGGAGGAACTTGTGAAACGCCTCCGCGAGAATGCAAAGAAAGCCGACAAGGTATGGCTCGCATCCGATGAGGACCGCGAAGGAGAAGCCATCTCATGGCACCTTTGCGAAGTGCTCGGACTGGACGAAGCGTCTACGAACCGCATCGTATTCCACGAAATTACAAAACCGGCAATTCTCGCAGCTATCGAGAACCCACGCCATTTGGACATGAACCTCGTTAATGCGCAGCAGGCACGCCGCGTATTAGACCGCATCGTGGGCTTCAAACTCTCGCCAGTGTTGTGGCGCAAGGTGAAGCCGGCACTTTCAGCAGGCCGTGTGCAGTCGGTAGCCGTGCGACTCATCGTAGAGCGCGAACGCGAGATACAGCAGTTCAAGAGCGAACCCTACTATCGCATCAACGCCATCTTCGCCATCACAAACGCCGACGGATCGCAGTCGGAGGTGAAGACAGAACTCGACAAGCGTTTCTCAACACACGAGGAGGCAATCGCATTCTTGGAGAAGTGTAAGGACGCAGAGTTCAGCGTAGCCAATGTGACGAAGAAACCACTGAAGCGTATGCCCGCTCCGCCGTTCACAACCTCTACGCTGCAGCAGGAAGCAGCCCGCAAGCTCGGCTTCTCAGTGTCGCAGACCATGATGGTGGCGCAGCGTCTGTACGAAAGCGGTCTCATCACATACATGCGTACTGACAGCGTGAACCTCTCCAACCTGTGCATCGGTGCAGCGAAGGAGGAGATAATAAAGCTCTACGGCGAAGAATACAGCTCGCCACGCAACTTCCACACTCACTCGAAGGGAGCGCAGGAGGCTCACGAGGCTATCCGCCCGACATACATGGCGAACACCACCATCGAAGGAACAGCACAGGAGCGCCGACTCTACGACCTCATCTGGAAGCGCACAGCTGCAAGCCAGATGGCAGAGGCGCAGATTGAGAAGACAACGGTGAGCATCGCTTCGTCGAAGTTCGACGAGCGCTTCATCGCTAACGGCGAAGTGGTGAAGTTCGACGGTTTCATCAAGGTATATCGCGAGTCGACCGACGACGACGCTGACCAGCAGGACGAGTTCGCCCACAACCTGCCGCCTATCAAGGAGGGCGACGTGCTCACACGCCGCGAAATTTCGTCGACAGAACGCTACTCGCAGGGCCCCACACGCTACACCGAAGCAAGCCTCGTACACAAGCTGGAGGAATTGGGCATCGGTCGTCCGTCAACATACGCACCGACAATCTCTACCATTCAGCAGCGCGAATACGTCATCAAGGGCGACAAGAAGGGCGAGGAACGTCCGTACGTCATCGACACCCTGCGCGGCATCAAGATAACACCGACACGCAAGATGGAGCTGACCGGCAATGAAAAGGGCAAGTTGCTACCTACCGACATAGGCATCGTAGTGAACGACTTCCTCATGGAGAACTTCCCTGCTATCATGGACTACAACTTCACGGCAAAGGTAGAGCAGCAGTTCGACCAGATTGCCGACGGCAAGGAGGAGTGGACAGACATGATGAAGCACTTCGACCAGGAGTTTGAGCCCACCGTAGACAAGGTGATGAACGCCCGCTCGGAGCACAAGGCTGGCGAACGTCAGTTGGGCACCGACCCCGTAAGCGGACACCCTGTGTTCGTGAAGATTGGTCGCTACGGTCCGGTGGTGCAGATAGGCACAGCCGATGACGACGAGAAGCCACGCTTCGCGCAGATGCCTGCCGACAAGAGCATGGAGACAATCACGCTGGAGGAGGCACTCGAACTGTTCAAACTGCCACGCACCATCGGTGAATACGAGGGCAAGACCGTCACCATAGGCGCAGGACGCTTTGGTCCGTACGTGCTGCACAACAAGAAGTACGTATCGCTACCTAAGGACGAGGACCCGATGACCGTAACACTCGACACAGCTATCAGCCTCATCGAGGAGAAGCGCAAGGCAGAGGAGCAGCGCCACCTGAAGAAGTTCGACGAAGACCCGAAGCTCGAGGTGCTCAACGGCCGCTACGGCCCGTACATAGCCTACGACGGAGCCAACTACCGCATACCGCGCGACTTGCACGAGAAGGCAGCCGAACTGACCTACGAGCAGTGCATGGACATCATCAAGAACCCACCGGCACCGAAGAAGCGCACCACAGTCAAGAAGAAATAATGACAAGAATAATTCTCATCGGCTATATGGGAGCCGGCAAGACAACCATCGGCAAGGCTCTCGCGCAGGAACTCGGCGTGCCGTTCTACGACCTCGACTGGTACATAGAGACACGTATGCGCCGCACCATAAAGCAGATATTCGACGAGAAAGGCGAGGAAGGATTTCGCCGCATCGAGCACAACATGCTGCACGAAGTGGCGGAGTTTGAAAACGTAGTCGTCTCATGCGGTGGCGGCACACCCTGCTTCTACGACAACATCGACTACATGAACTCGCAGGCGCAGGTGGTGTACCTGAAAGCATCGCCCGAAGTGCTCTACGAGCATCTGCAGATGGGACGCCGCGTGCGCCCACTGCTGCTCGGCAAGTCGCCCGACGAGGTGAGGACGTTCATCGTGGAGCAACTCGCACAGCGCGAGCCGTTCTACTCAAAAGCTAATTATACATTAAACGTCGACTTGCTCGACAACTTCACGAAAATACAAACAACAATAGAAAACCTGAGAAAAATACTCGAGAGATGAAGAAATGGACCATTGATGATTCACGCGAACTCTACAACATTAACGGTTGGGGCACATCCTACTTTGGTGTGAACGACAAGGGCGATATGTACGTAACACCCTGCAAGGACAACGTACAGATCGACCTGCGCGATGTGATGGACGAACTGCAGCTGCGCGACGTGACACCGCCAGTGCTGCTGCGCTTTCCAGACATTCTCGACAACCGCATCGAGAAGACATCGAGCTGCTTCAAGAAGGCAGCTGAGGAGTACGACTATAAGGGCGAGAACTTCATCGTCTACCCTATCAAGGTGAACCAAATGCAGCCCGTCGTGGAGGAGATTATCTCGCACGGACGCAAGTTCAACCTCGGACTGGAGTGTGGCTCAAAGCCAGAGCTGCACGCCGTAATCGCTGTGCAGTGTCAGAGCGACTCCATCATCGTCTGCAACGGCTATAAGGACCAGAGCTACATCGAGCTGGCGCTGCTCGCGCAGAAGATGGGCAAACGCATCTTCATCGTCGTTGAGAAGATGAACGAGATAGGCCTCATCGCCACTGCCGCAAAGAAGCTCGGCGTACGTCCAAACATCGGCATACGCATCAAGCTGGCTTCATCAGGCTCGGGCAAGTGGCAGGAGAGCGGCGGCGACGCATCGAAGTTCGGTCTGCGCTCGTCGGAGCTGCTGCAAGCACTGCAGATACTCGACGAGAAGGGACTGCACGACTGCGTGCGACTCATCCACTTCCACATCGGCTCGCAGATAACAAAGATACGACGCATACAGACCGCACTGCGCGAGGCTGCCAACTTCTACGTACAGCTGCACAAGTTAGGCTACAATATCGACTTCGTCGACTGCGGTGGCGGACTCGGTGTCGACTACGACGGCACACGCTCGTCGAGCTCAGAGAGTTCGGTGAACTACTCTATCCAGGAGTACGTGAACGACTGCGTGTACACCTTCGTCGACGCATCGGACAAGAACGAGATACCGCACCCGAACCTCATCACCGAGAGCGGACGCTCGCTGTCGGCTCACCACTCGGTGCTCATCATCGACGTGCTTGAGACCACTTCGCTGCCACAGATGCGCGAGGAGTTTGAGCCTACAGACAGCGACCACCAGCTCGTGAAGGACCTCTACGAGATATGGGACAACCTCAGTCCGCGCACGATGCTCGAGAACTGGCACGATGCCGAACAGATACGCGAGGAAGCACTCGACCTCTTCTCGCACGGCATCGTCGACCTGCGTACCCGCGCCGAAATCGAGAGCATGTACTGGAGCATCTGCCGCGAGGTGAACAGCATGGCGAAGACGATGAAGCACATGCCCGACGAGCTGCGCGGACTCGACAAGATGCTTGCCGACAAGTACTTCTGCAACTTCTCGCTCTTCCAGTCGCTGCCCGACGCATGGGCAATCGACCAGCTCTTCCCTATCGTGCCTATACAGCGTCTCGACGAGCGCCCTACGCGCAACGCCACGCTGCAGGACATAACCTGCGACTCGGACGGCAAGATAGCCAACTTCGTGACCAACCGACAGGCATCGCACGTGCTGCCCGTACACTCGATAAAGAAGAACGAGGAGTACTACTTAGGCGTGTTCCTCGTGGGCGCATACCAGGAGATATTGGGCGATATGCACAACCTCTTCGGCGACACCAACGCCGTACACATCTCGGTGAAGGACGACACGTATCACATCGACCAAATCTTCGACGGTGAGACCGTAGAGGAGGTGCTCGACTACGTGCAGTACAACCCGAAGAAACTCGTGCGCCAGCTCGAGATATGGGTGACGAAGAGCGTCAAGGCGGGCAAGATCTCGCTCGAAGAAGGCAAGGAGTTCCTCAGCAACTATCGCTCTGGACTGTACGGCTACACTTATCTGGAGTAGAAAAAACAAATAGCACAAATATATGGACAGAACAGAATGTAAAGAACAATTGTCTCCTGTGTTGTTTTGGGATGTAGATATATCACAAACCGACATGGACAAGTACCCTTCGTTCTTTGTACAAAGAGTGTTGGAATACGGTAAATGGAGCGATTGGAACATATTGGTAAACTACTACGGAAAAGAAAAGATCGTAAATATCTGTATGAATTTACGGTCTTTAGACCCCGTCTGCCTATCCTATATTTGTGCTATTTCAAATACTAAAAAGGAGGACTATAGATGTTATCGTATTGCACAGTCGAACCCAACACACTGGAACTCTTAAAAGCGTTAATGCAAGAACCCGACTTCTCTAAAATGAGATTGGTAGGCGGAACCGCTTTAGCTTTACAGTATGGTCATCGCAAATCAATAGACTTGGACTTCTTTGGAGACTTGGAATGTGAACAGGAAGATACATTTGCAATACTCTCCAAATATGGTAAGGTTGAGACAATCAAAGAAACGAAGACAATCAGAATATATACCGTTAATGGAATAAAGGTTGACTTCGTGCACTATAGTTGCTATCCGTGGATAGACACCCCAGTTTCAGAAGACGGCATACGACTGGCTTCTACAAAAGACATCGCAGCAATGAAAATAAACGCCATTGAAGGACGAGGAACACGAAAGGATTTTGTGGATGTTTATTTCCTTCTAAAGCACTACACATTGCCCGAACTCCTTGATTTCTACAAAGACAAATACCCCGATCACAGTTTCTTCAGAGCCCTTATGAGCCTGACTTATTTTGAGGATGCAGAGATGCAACCGATGCCCAAGATGTTGTGCAACGAATCATGGGAAGACATGAAGAAGACAATAATCGAAGAGGTTAGAAAAATATAAAGGCTATAACCATCCGCATCGACCGACGCAGACATACGCATCGACCGACGCAGACATACGTAACGACCGATACGAACATACGCAACGACCGACGCGGATGTACGTATCGGTCGTTGCGTATCTGTAAGTCTCAAGCACGGGGCGCTTATTCACCTAAAGCTGCGAGCGCATCTTCTACAATCTGAGCGTCGAGCAGGCGGTTGTCGGAGAGCAACTGCTCGACGTCGAAGCGGTCGTAGAGACCTTTCTTCACGCCGCATACGAGCACTTTCATATCGGAAGTGCCGTAGTAGGCGGCGATGCGCTCGCCGAATCCGCCGTCCTTGCAGCCGTCTTCGAGCGTCACCACAAGCTGATGGTCGGACTTCAGCGCATCGAGCGTAGCGGCGTCAACGTCGTTAAGGTAGCGTGGGTTGATGAGCGTTGCGTCGATGCCCTTCTCGGCGAGCAGACCGACGACGCTTTCGCCCTTCTGATAGAACGAACCGGCTGCAACTACAGCCACCTTCGAGCCTCTGTGCGCCACCTTGTACTGCGGCTCGCAGGCGTACTCGGCATCAACCTGCTCAGTAGTGTGCACCACTTCGCCCGTCGGAACACGCAGCGCAACGGGCGTCTTCTCCTGCTTTATAGCCCAACGGAGCATGGCGAAATACTCCTCACATGTAGTGGGCGCAAGATAGACAAGACCGGGGATGCTGCAGAGCATCGGTATATCGAACAGGCAGATGTGCGTGATGTCGTTCATGGAGCGCACGCCGCCGCCCACAACGTTGATGACAGCCGGATTGGCATTGATGCAGAGGTCCTGCGCTATCTGGTCGTACGTGCGCTGTATGAAGGTGCTGTATACAGTCCAAACGGGATGCAGTCCGCCCTTCGCCATGCCCGATATCATTGCTACAGCCTGCTCCTCGGCTATGCCCATGTCTATATGCTGCGAACCCGCCTCCTTGCGCTTTGCGGCTGTGAAACCGCCGGCGGCAGGCGTGCCAGCCGTGACAGCGATGAGCGTCGGGTCGAGCTTCATCTCGCGCAGCATCCAATCGCTGAACAGCACGGCGTAGTCCTCCGCAGGCACGACGTCGGGCATAGAGCCGTCGGCATTGCGCACGGGGCGCGAGCCGTCGTCGAGATTGAAGGGCAGTCCCCAGTGCCACGCCTCCTTGTTCTGCACAGCGGGCGCATAGCCGTGACCCTTCTCCGTGTGTATGTGCACCACTGTGGGGCGGTCGGTGTCCTTCACGCTGCGGAACACGTCAATAAGCTTCGCTATGTCGTTGCCCTCCTCAAGATACATGTACTCGAAGCCCCACGCCTTGAACCAGTTGTGCTCGCACGCTCCGTTGCTCTCGCGCAGCGCACGCAGATTCTTGTATATTCCACCGTGGTTCTCGGCGATAGACATCTCGTTGTCGTTCACCACGATGATGATGCCTGTGCCCAGCTCCGACGCCTCGTCGAGACCCTCGAACGCCTCACCGCCCGAGAGCGAGCCGTCACCGATGACGGCTATGATGTTCTCGTGCGTGCCCTTCACGTCGCGCGCCTTCTGCAGACCGGTGGCAAGACTCACGGATGTGGAGGTGTGTCCCACCTCAAAGTTGTCGTACTCGGGGCATTCCGACGGCGACGAGTAGCCCGATATGGCGTTCATGTCGTCGACATCGCCGAGGAAACCTGCGGCGCGACCTGTAAGCACCTTGTGCGGGTAGCACTGGTGGCTGACGTCGAATACGAACTTGTCCACCGGCGCATCGAACACGTAGTGCAGAGCCACGGTGGCCTCAACGAAGCCGAGGTTCGGACCTACGTGTCCGCCGTGCTTGCTCACGCGGTTGAGCACCGCCCTGCGTGTCTCGTCTGCCACAATGTTAAGCGCCTCTATGTCCAGCCCTTTCAAGTCGGCTGACGACTTTATCTTCTCTATGTACATATCTGTCAATGTTTTAATTTCTACTCTCCGCAGGCAAAGTTATGCAGAAAAACACGTTCTGCCACTACCCCTGCTACGGAACAATTTACCCAAAATACATATATTGAACGCACAAAGGGCAATATCAAGTCGCCATGTAACGATGCTTTGATATTGCCCTTTGTATGTTTATACACGTAGTGTTATGTTCCTGCTGCCCTTAAACGCAGCGCCTGTTCTGCTCTATTAGAACGTTATGGTGCGCACAACGCCCTCATCAGCCTTCTGCTTCACCACTTCGCGCTCGTCTGTAAGACGGCGGCGCAACTCCTTCACCTGTTGCTGTGTGCGTTTGTATGTCGGAGTGTTCTCGATAGCCAGGATAACCTCTTCGTTGTCGAGGTCGTCAGACTGGAAGCGGAAGATGTGCGGACGACGCTTCACAACGAACTTGCCATTGCCGTCAGGGTAGTACATGCCCATACGAATGCCTCTCTGTATCTCTTCCTCTGTAGCTTTCTCGTCCTTCTCCTGCACAATCTTCTTGATGTGCGAGTCCATGCCGTCAACGTCTCTGATACCGAAGCCGGTAGCGAGGATGGTCACCTTCACCTTATTGCCGAGGTCGGGGTCGAGTCCGATACCCCACTTTATCTCGAAGTCTGAACCGAACTGCTCCATGAAGTCGTTCACCTCGTTCATCTCCTCCATCATCAAACCGCCTGCTGCAGGGTTGTCCTTGTTGCTGTCCTTCGAGAAGTTGATGCTAAGAAGAATCTTCTTCGAGTTGAAGATATCGTTGTCGTTGAGCAGTGGCGAGTTGAGTGCGTCCTGTATGGCCTGCTTAACACGTCCTTCGCCCTCGCCGTAACCTGTAGACATGATTGCCACACCGCCGTCCTTTAGCACCGTCTTCACATCATTGAAATCGAGGTTGATGAGTCCGTGGTTGGTGATAATCTCAGCGATTGACTTCGCTGCCACGCTGAGCGTGTCGTCAGCCTTTCCGAATGCATCGAGCACGGTGAGCTCAGGATAGATCTTGCGCAGACGCTCGTTGTTGATAACGAGGAGTGCATCGACGTGCTTCGCCATCTCCTCCACGCCGTCGAGAGCCTGGTTGATTTTCTTCTTTCCCTCGAAGCGGAACGGAATGGTTACGATACCTACTGTGAGGATGTCGAGTTCTTTCGACACACGTGCGATTACAGGCGCAGCACCCGTACCTGTTCCACCACCCATTCCGGCGGTGATAAAGGTCATCTTCGTGCCATCGCTAAGCATTGCTGTGATGTCGTTGATGCTCTCCTCGGCTGCCTGGCGCGCCTTTTCAGGCTTATTGCCTGCACCCAGACCCTCCTTACCGAGCTGCAACTTCATAGGCACTGGTGAGTCGTTGAGTGCCTGAATATCGGTGTTGCTGACTACGAACGACACATCGTGTATGCCCTCGCGGTACATGTGGTTGACAGCGTTGCCGCCACCTCCACCGACACCGATTACTTTAATGATTGTATTCTCTTTTTCTGGTGCACCGAAGTCCACCATTGGATTGATATTGTCTGACATAGTAATAATCGTATTAATGGTTATTCATTGACATCGGGCTCAACGAGCGAGCGTCCGAACTTCTTTAGCGAGCCAAACCAGCGGCTTATTTTTGTGTCCTTCGGACGTTCTGGCTCCTTCTCGTCCTCCTCTTTTTCCTCATCCTCTACGACTGCTGTTGTGGCAGTAGTAGCGGTCTGTGTAGCGGCAGGTGCAGGTGCAGGTCCTGTGGTTGTGACCTGACTGGCTACTGATGTACCAGTAGTAGCATTCGGATCGAGCGTTATGGTGGTGGTATGCTCGCCGTTCTCATCCTCTTCGCCGAAGAGTGTGTCACTGATTGCGCGTCCGGCGCAGTTCATGTCGCCCTTTGCGAGCAAGCCGAGGATGGTGTTTGTTGTGCCGTCTTCAGCAAGGATAACGTCTGAGTCTTTCTTGTTGATATTAAGTGTGGTGGTCTTTGCGATACGCACCTTGTCAACCTTGTCCATGCCGAACACTTCACGGAAGAGCTTCTCGATGTTCTTCATATTGCTACCACCACCCGTGAGCACGATTCCGCCGAGCAACTTGTCGGTGAGTTCGTTCGGGATGAGATACTTCACATTCTCTACTATCTCGAGTATGCGTGCCTCCACCACTTCTATGAACAGACGGCTCGACACTGTTCTACCGTCGCCGATGGGCAGTGTGGCGTTGACATCGATATCTTCTTCGTTGGTCATAGCCGAAGAGTACTTCAACTTCATTGCCTCTGCGTTAGCCTCGTCCATCTGCAACGACTCAAGGTCTTTTGTGATGTTCGAGCTACCGAGTGGCAGCACGGCGATGTTGCGCAGCTTGTCGCGGTAGTAGACCGATACGGTTGTGGTCTCGGCACCAAGGTCGACGAGCACGCAGCCTGCGCGCTTCTCTGCTTCGGTGAGCACGCTATCAGCCATTGCAAGCGGCGCGAGATACATCTCTGCCACCTTAATGCCAGCGTTGTCAAGACTCTTGTTGATGTTGCGATAGAACGAGCGACGCCACAACACATTGAGGAAGTTGCCCTCAAGATGTTCTGCCTGAATGCCTATGGGGTCGTCCTGAAAGAGTGCGCCCACCTTGTATTCCTCGGTTATGGCATCCAGAATTTCGTAGTCGGGATACACCATGCTGCGATTGGTGTCCATGAGTTCGTTCACCATCTCTTGCGACACGATTGTGTCCTGTGGCAATTCCTTTATTACGGGGTTCTTCACGCTATGTATGCTCTGACCTCCGATGCCTACATACACCTGCGCTATTTCTGTTTTAAGAGTGTTCTTTAGTTTGTTTACTATATTGCTCAGTCCCTGTGCGGTACGTTCAATATTATATGCTACGCCCTTGCGTATACACTGGGTGGAGTCTTCTTTTGCGACAGCAAGAATAGAAATGCTGCCATCGGGGTTTTTTCTTCCGGCAATTCCGGTCATCTTAGACGACCCGAGCTCAATAGCTACTATTAAATCCTTTGCCATACGTTTATCTTGTTGAGTGTTATATTATCGTTTGTTACTTGATTTCTTCTTTTGTGGTTTATCGTCTTTCGACTTCTTATCTGACTTAGCCGACTTCTTATCAGTCTTGTCAGATTTCTTTTCTGTCTTGTCTGACTTCTTCTCTGTCTTGTCTGGCTTCTTCTCTACTTCTTTAGCCGCAGATTTCGTGGTTTCCTTCTTACCCTGCGTCGGTTCGGTAGTAGATTGCGTCGGTGTAGCGTTAGGTTGTGCCTGTTCGGCAGTGGGTTGTGCCTGTTCGGCGGTTTGTTGCACAGCAACAGGCATCGCTACTGGTGCTACATATGCATGTTTCGACGACTTCTTTCGACAGATGATTTGGTTGTCGAACTCGATGTCGATGTACGAGTATTTGTTCCATCCCACAGTAGAGAGTCCGTACTTATAGAACTTCGATAGGCGCGTCATCTTCACATCCATAAACTTCTTTATTGCAGCGAAACGCTCTGTGCGATTCTTGCAGTCGGGCAGTCTGCCAATGTGCACGATGTGGTCGCCGATGCGTGGCACAATCTCGATGCTGTAGTTGGGTAGTACATTGATTTGCTCAATGAGGTTTTTCCACATTTCGTTTGCCATAATCACTCTGCCTAAGGGCGAGAGATAGTTGGTGGCATACCAGCGATTTATGTTACCCGTGGCTATGATTAAGTCGCTGGTGTAATGGGTTGTCGGCATCACGCAGTCGTTATCGTCTACATAGTAGTCGTCGCCGTTTTCGGCTTTTATCCTTATCACAGGCATACGCTGCGTGACGCTGATATATACGTGTCCGCCTTCTGTCTTATAACAATTGGCGGTTTGCACGAATGGGCTTTTACTGAGCATCTCCTCAATGTGACGTGTGTCTATCTTGCATATTTCTTTGCCTATTGGGTAGATGCCGTTCTTCTGTAGTCTGTCCTTTATTATCTTCGCATCGATAAATCCGCTTGTTACGTTGTCGGCGATGTCGATGCTCACCTTATTGCACGGGGTGTGGTTTCCGCCTTTCTTATCGAAAGAGCAGAAGGCAACGAGCAGGTAAACGGCTATCAGCACATCACTTACAACGAAGAAGATTTTGCTACGGGACAGTTTCACTTCTTATTCTCTATTATCTTAGTTATTTGTGGCATATAGTTGTCGAGATCGCCGGCTCCGAGTATCACGAGCACGTCGAAGTCGCGCTTGCTTACGAGGTCGAGCACATCGTCTTTGCGTATGATGCTCTTCTCCATCCCAGGGCGCAGGTTGTCGTAGATGAGCTGCGACGTTACGCCTTCGATAGGTTGCTCGCGTGCAGGGTAAATCTCGGTGAGTATAACCTCGTCGAGCTGACTAAGTGCGTCAGCGAAGTCGCGATAGAAGTCGCGTGTGCGAGTGTAGAGGTGTGGTTGGAATATCGCTGTGATATGTCGTCCGCTATATAGCTCGCGTATGCTTTTTGCGCTTTGGTATATCTCCTTCGGATGGTGTGCGTAGTCGGAGAGCAACACATGTCGGCTATCGTTTATCTTAAAGTCGAAGCGACGGTCTACGCCATGGTATGTCTTCATGCCATACTTAAGTTCTTCTGCGTTGCATCCAGCGAGCTGTGCCATTGCCATAGCTGCGATACCGTTGTCGATGTTGATTGGCACGGGTTGTCCGAGCTTCACTCCCTTCACGTTCTCTATTGGCGAGATGAAGTCGAAGGTGATTGTTCCGTTGTCGATGACGATATTCTCGGCATGGAAGTCGCCCTCATGGCGGCTATAGTCGTACACCTTCACACCTTCCTGCACCGCCTGTTTCATCTCCAAGTCGCGATGTATGATGAGTGCGCCACCTGGCTGAATGAGTGTTGTATAGTGGCGGAAGCTCTCAAGGTATGCTTCTTTTGTGCCGTAGATGTCGAGGTGGTCAGGGTCGGTTGCTGTGATGACACTCATCCACGGGCGAAGCCAATGGAAAGAGCGGTCGAACTCGTCGGCTTCTATCACTACATAGTCGCTTTCGTCCGAGATTATGTAGTTGGAACCGTAGTTCTTCGATATGCCTCCGAGGAATGCGTTGCAGTCGATATGACTCTGGTGCATGATGTGTGCACACATGGTTGATGTTGATGTCTTGCCGTGTGTGCCAGCCACACAGAGTCCTTTATGTGTGCGTGTTAGTGTGCCGAGCACCTGTGCGCGCTTCTCCACGGTGAAGCCATTCTCGCGGAAGTATTGCAACTCCTTATGGTCGGCTGGTATCGCCGGTGTATAGATAACGAGGCACGACTTCGGGTCGCGACAAGCGTGTGGTATCTCGTCTATGTTCTCCGCATAGTGGAGGAGTGCGCCTTCGCGCTCGAGCTGCTTTGTCAGTTCAGATGGTGTCTTGTCGTAGCCTGCCACTACCAAGCCCTTGCGAATGAAATAGCGTGCAATGGCGCTCATGCCGATGCCACCTGCGCCTACGAAATATACGGCTTTAATATCTTTGAGTTCCATTTTTGTCTTTTTACTGTTTATTGGCGAGTTTCAGTACCTCGTCGGCTATTACGTCGGCAGAGTTGTGCTTGCCGAGTTTTTTAATGTTCGCTGTGAGTTGTGCGAGCTGTTCTGCGTCGTTCACGGTATCAATAGCGAGGCGGAGCAGTGTTGCTGGTGCTTCGGCATCCTTCACGTAGAGGGCTGCGTCTTTGTTGACGAGTGCCAAAGCGTTCTTTGTTTGATGATCCTCAGCCACGTTTGGCGAAGGCACGAGGATTACGGGTTTGCCTATCAAGCAGAACTCGCTGACGGAGCTTGCTCCTGCACGACTTATCACGAGGTCGGCAGCTTTGTATGCGGCTCCCATGTCGCTGATGAAGTCCATCACCTTCAGCATGGGCAGCGGTTTGTGCGCCTTCAACTGCTCTGCCACTGCCGCACTGTAGTATTTGCCTGTTTGCCATACAAACTGCACGCCACTATGCTCTACGAGGTCGAGGTGCTGCAGCACGCTTTCGTTGATGGTGCGAGCTCCGAGACTACCACCTACGAGAAGTATGGTCTTCTTTGCGGGGTCAAGCCCGAGACTGAGCACTGCCTCTTCGCGCGAGATGGTTGTCTCGATGAGGTTCTGGCGCACAGGATTGCCCGTGTTGATTATCTTCTCGGCTGGGAAGAAGCGTTCCATGCCGTCGTATGCCACACATATCTTACGTGCCTTGGCAGCGAGGTGCTTGTTAGTCACGCCAGCGTATGAGTTCTGTTCCTGTATAAGTGTCGGGATACCCATGGCACTGGCAGCATCGAGCGTAGCGGCACTGGCGTATCCGCCTACGCCTACCACCACATCGGGGGCGAACTCGCGAATTGTCTTGCGCACCATTCGCTTGCTGCGGAGGAAGTCGAGCGCAACACCGATGTTACGAGGCGACCACAGCGGACGGATAAATCCTCTCACCGGCAGACCTACTATCTCGTAGCCTGCGTCTGGCACACGCTGCATCTCCATACGTCCGAGGGCTCCAACGAAGAGTATCTTCGCGTTGGGGCATTTCGACTTTATTGCATTGGCTATCGACACGGCTGGAAAGATGTGTCCACCGGTGCCACCGCCACTAACAATGACTCTTATTTCTTGTTCCATTTACTCACATTTCTTTCAAAATACAAAATTAATATTTTTTTCTGATATTTCAGATTATTACGTTTTTTTCTTACGCTTTTTTTTATTAATACACAGACGTTTGCAACTCATACTCTATGTATGTCTATATTCGATGCGTTGAATGTAGTTTTATATCTCGCAAATGTGGTTTTTACATCTCGCAAAAACAAGAAAATTCCCGTAGCACCGGAACATTGTTCCGGTTGCGCTGGAGGGTTGTTCCCGTAGCACCGGAATAATGTTCCCGCGCTGCGGGAATAATATAGAGTGAATTTAACGTTTTTAGTTGTGTTTATTTACGCTTCTGTTGTGTCAGCTATAATTTCCTGTTTGCGTTGTGCCGAGCGACTGATACTGAGTATGGCACCGATATACACGCAGTTGATGATGGTCGACGTTCCACCCTTACTGATGAGCGGCAGCGGCTGACCTGTCACGGGTACGATGCCCACCGCAACGCACATGTTGAACAATGCCTGCGTAACGAGCAGCAGGGCGAGTCCCATGGCGAAGAGTGCAGGGAAGTTATTCTCACACTTGCTGGCAATACGTCCCGTGCGGAACAGCAGAATGATGTAGAGCATGGCTACACCGGCAGCACCTACGATACCCATCTCCTCGATGATAATGGCATAGATAAAGTCGCTGAACGCCTGCGACACGAAGTCGCGCTCCTCGGAGTTGCCTGGACCTTTGCCTGTGATGTTCGAAGAGGCGATGGCAATGTTGGCGTGCGCCACCTGAGCATCCTTGTCGAGATCGATATCCTTCGGTGCTACATCCTTGTGTGCGAGGAACTTATTGATGCGCGACTTCCACGTATCGAAGCGGTGGAACACCTTCTCCACAACGTTCTTATCTTCCGACTTTTCTTCGACATTAGTGCTATTGACATCATTCGGCTTCGCTACTTGCTCGGTGAGGGTCTGACTCTCGGGCTTCTGCGTCTCGTCTTTACCAAAGGTCATCACGGCTCCAACGACGAGTGCTACGCTGAGCACTGCAAAGCCGAGCAGCTTGCCAAGCTGACGCATGGGCACACGCCCAAGCAGCATCATCATGAATATGACGATGCAGAGCAACAATGCCGTGGACAGGTTCTCAACCATGATAAGTGGCACAATGAAGAAGCACACGGTGAGTATGTACTTGAATGCCATCTTGTCGGCTCCATCCTCAGTCTGCAACGCACTCAATATCTGCGCCGTAGCGAGCACCATGGTGCCCTTGGCTATCTCCGAGGGCTGAAACTGTATGCCTACGATGCTTATCCAGCGTTGTGCTCCATTGGTGGAGGCACCAGCTAAAAACACCCACAACAGCGTCACCAGAGAGATAACGAGCATGAATGGCGTTGCCATCTTGAAGTACTTACACTTCACGTTGAGCGTCACTACCATGAAGAATATTCCGACTGCGAGCAGGAAGATATGCTTTATGACAGGAGCCGTGTAGCTGCCTCCCTTATACGTTAGCTGCGCAGAGGCGGAATACACCTCAATGACACTAATAAGGCATAGGAAGAAGAACACCATCCATATTCCCTTGTCGCCTTTGAATATGTTGTCTAATGTCTTGTTTATCATTGCTTGTTGTTATTTTATGGTGAGATGGTGAGGTGGTGTTATGGTGAGATTTGTATTGCTAATGTCACCACATCACCATCTCAACCCCTCAACCCCCTATTACAACCCTCTCACCAGTGTCTTAAACTGCTCACCTCTGTCCTCCATATTCTTAAAGAGGTCGAAGCTGGCGCAGCACGGACTGAGCAACACGGTGTCGCCGGGTTCTGCAAGCTCGTAGCAGGCAGCCACACAGTCCTTCATCGAGTGAGTATCGCGTATCTCCACGCCCTGGTTGTCAAAGAAGTTGTGCAGCTTTGTGTTGTCGGCACCGAGGAATACGAGAGCCTTACACTTCTGCTTCACAAGGTCGAGTATCTCGTTATAGTCGTTGCCCTTGTCCTTACCACCGATGATGAGGATAGTAGGTGTCTTCATGCTCTCAAGCGCATACCAGCAAGCGTCTACATTCGTAGCTTTCGAATCGTTGACATACTGCACTCCGCCCACCTTGCACACCTTCTCTAAGCGGTGTTCTACGCCAGGGAAGTCACTCAGGCTCTGACGTATCACGTCCTTCTTTATGCCCGTGATGTTGCCAGCGATACCTGCTGCCAGCGAGTTGTATATGTTGTGTTTGCCGGTGAGCGACAACTCCTCCTGCTCCATGTTGAACGGTGTAGGTCGTTCGATGGTGTACTCGCCGTCCTCCATGTAGCCAATGGAACCCTTCTCCTTCAATTCGGAGAACGGATACTGAATGGCTTTGATGTCGTACTTCTCCAGTTCGCGCTTGATGACGGGGTCGTCGTTCCAGTAGATGAACGAGTCTTTGTCGGTCTGGTTCTGTATGATGCGCATCTTCGCGTCCACGTAGTTCTGCATACAGTAGTCGTAGCGGTCGAGATGGTCGGGCGTGATGTTCAGCAGAATGGCGATATTGGCGTGGAAGTCGTACATGTTGTCGAGCTGGAATGAGCTAAGCTCGATGATGTAGTATTCGTGCGGATCCTCTGCCACCTGCAAAGCGAGCGAGCGTCCGATGTTGCCGGCGAGTCCTGCGTCGTAGCCTGCAGTCTTGAAGATGTGATAGATGAGCGACGTGGTTGTTGTCTTGCCATTAGAGCCAGTGATACAGATCATCTTCGAGTGAGTATAGCGACCTGCAAACTCTATCTCGCTGATGATGTGTATGCCTTTCTCCATAGCCGCCTTCACCATTGGGGCTTCCTTCGGGATACCGGGGCTCTTGATGATTTCGTCGGCAGAGAGTATCTTCTCCTCTGTGTGCTGACGTTCCTCCCACTCGATGGCGTGGTCGTCGAGTAGTTTCTTATATTTGTCTTTGATGGCTGACATGTCGCTAACGAACACGTCGAAGCCTTCTTTCTTTGCCAATACTGCGGCACCGGCTCCACTTTCGCCGGCTCCAAGAATAACTATTCTTTTCATTGTGTCTATCTAATCTTTAACGTTATGATGGTCATCGCTGCAAGGATTATGGTTGTAATCCAGAAGCGCACCGTTATCTTCGACTCATGAAACGCAGTCCGTGGTCGGGTTATGAGATACTTACAGTCGGGGTCGAGCTGCGAAGCCTGTGTGCGGAAGTTGTCGTGGATTGGCGTGCGCTTAAAGATGCGCTGCTTAACGCCATGACGTTTACCGAGTTTGAAGTAGTAGACCTGCAGTATGACGCTTAGGCTCTCCACAAAGAAGATGCCACAGAGTATCGGGAGCATCAGCTCCTTGTGTATGATGATTGCCGTTACGGCGATGATGCCACCGATGGTGAGCGAGCCGGTGTCGCCCATGAACACCTGAGCTGGATAGGCGTTGTACCAAAGGAAGCCTATCAATGCTCCGACAAAGGCACTGAGGAATACTACGAGTTCCTGCGAATCGGGTATGTACATTATGTTCAGATAACCGGCATATTCGATGTGCGAACTGACATAGGCGAGTATGCCCAGTGCCACACCTATTATGGCGGAGTTACCTGCGCACATACCGTCCATGCCGTCGTTCAGATTGGCTCCGTTGCTCACTGCTGTCACCACTAAGATGGTCATAATGACAAACAGTATCCAGCCGGCTGCCACACGATACTTGCCGAAGATGCTCGTTATGCGCGAGTAGTCGAGGTTATGACTCTTCACGAACGGAATGGTGGTTTTCAGTGACTTATGCGCTTCGCTCTGATGCTTCACCACGAGTTCTTGCCCTTGGCGTTCGTAGACGAGGTTCTCGTTCATCTTCACGTCGGGCGATGCCCACAGCACAAGCCCCACGATGAGTCCGATGCCCACCTGTCCCACAATCTTGTAACGACCTTTCAGTCCTTCCTTGTCGTGGCGGAATATCTTTATGAAGTCGTCCATGCCACCCAAGAAGCCGAGCCACAACGTGGTGACAATCATCAGGATGAGGTAGATGTTGCGCAGACGACCGAGCAACAGCACTGGCACGAGGATTGAGACGATGATTATCACACCACCCATCGACGGCACACCAATCTTCTTTACGCCAAACGGATCGATGCTTGCATCGCGTGCTGTCTCCGTAATCTGCTTACGCTTCAGATACTTGATAAACTTCTCGCCAAACCATGCTGAGACAACGAGCGATATGATCAGTGCCAACAGCGAGCGGAATGATATGTAGCCCCACATGTGCGAGCCACTAATGCCGTATTCTTCGAGGAAACGGAAAAGATAGTATAACATTTTTAAGTTTTGAATTTTGAACTTTAAAAGCATTCGCGCACCACTTCATGGTCGTCGAAGTGATGCTTCACACCCTTTATCTCCTGGTAATTCTCATGTCCTTTTCCAGCTATGAGTATCACGTCGCCCTTCTTCGCCATCATGCAGGCTGTGCGTATTGCCTCACGACGGTCGGTGATGGCTATCACCTTCTTCATCTGCTGCGCATTGAGTCCGGCAAGCATATCGTTGATGATATCCTGTGGCTCCTCGAAGCGTGGGTTGTCGCTTGTGATGATGACGCGGTCGCTCTGCTTCACAGCCTCCTGTGCCATAAGCGGACGCTTGCCCTTGTCGCGATTACCACCGGCTCCGCATACGGTTATCACCTCTCCCTTGCCGTCGAGCACCTCGTGAATGGCGTTGAGCACATTCTCCAATGCGTCAGGCGTGTGAGCATAATCGACAATGGCGGTGTAACCCTCTGGCGAGTGTATCGGTTCGAGACGTCCGCTCACACTGTGCAGCGTACTCATCGCCACGAGCACGTCCTCAGGCTTCTTGCCGAGCATCACTGCCGCACCATACACAGCCAGCAGGTTGCTAACGTTGAACTTGCCGATGAACTGCACGCCCACCTCTCTGCCGTTCACTTCGAGGTACATTCCTTCGAAGTGACACTCGATGATGCGCGCCTTGAAGTCGGCAACGCTACGTGTGGAGTATGTCTTCACCGTAGCCTTCGTGTTCTGCACCATCACCATTCCGTTCTTATCGTCGGCGTTGGTTATGGCGAATGCGGTCTTGGGCAGCATGTCGAAGAAAGCCTTCTTCGCGTTGCGATAGTTCTCGAATGTCTTGTGATAGTCGAGGTGGTCGCGTGTGAGGTTGGTGAAGAGTCCACCAGCGAAGGTCAGTCCACCGATGCGCTTCTGCGCTATGGCGTGCGACGAGCACTCCATGAAGGCGTACTCGCAGCCTGCGTCCACCATGCGGTGAAGCAGCTCGTTCAGTGCTATCGGGTCGGGAGTGGTGTGGTCTGCCGGTATAGCCTCATCAACGATGTAGTTGCACACCGTAGAGAGCAGTCCGCACTTGTGCCCCATCTTCGAGAACATATTATATAATAAGGTGGCGATAGTGGTTTTGCCGTTCGTTCCGGTCACACCGACAAGCTTCAGCTTTGTCGACGGATTGCCGTGGAATGTGGTTGCAACGATGCCCACCACGTCCTCGGTGTCAGCCACCTGCACATACGTCACGTTTTCTTCGGTTTGTTCTGGTATCACTTCGCAGAGCACAGCCTTCGCGCCGAGCTCCACAGCCTTAGGTATGAACTTGTGTCCGTCTACCTGGGTGCCTTTCATTGCCACGAACAAATGTCCTTCCTTGATGCGGCGAGAATCAATATTGACGCCTGTCACTTCTACATCATCGCTGCCTTTTATAGCAAGAACGGTGATGTCCTTAAGCAATTCTTTAAGTTTCATATATCTGGTTTTTACTTTTTATATAATAGAGGTATTGGATAAACACCTCAACTCATCAACACCTCAACTCATCAACCGAGCCTTAGCGAGCAAACCATGCCCTTCTTTATCCGCTGTCCGGCACCGATGCTCTGCTCCATGACTTTTCCTCTGCCATTTAGCTTCACCTTCACGCCGCGGCTCTCTATGAGATACACGGCATCCTTGGCTCCCATGCCGTGCACGTCGGGCATGGTGTTCTTGTCCACTTCCGGTACACGATGCAGCGCGATTGTCTTTCCGCTGCTCTCCAAGGCGTGTCCCCAGATTGGGTTGCCGTTGAGATATGAGCCGTCCCAGTTGGATTGCTGCTTTATGCCGAGATGGTCGAGCACGTAGCTTGCAGCAAGCATGTTGCCGTTTTTCACCTGCGGAATGAGTATCGACAACGAGTCGCGTGCATCGGTAGCCTCCAGTTTCAGGCTCTGTGCCATGATGCCCTCGGCGATGTCGTGGAACACCACGCCGCTCATGCCGCCACCCGAAGCCGGCAGACCCGACTTCTGTATGCAGACGATGCAGCTATAGCGTGGCTCGTAGGCTGGGAAGAAGCCCGCAAACGAGAGCAGATAGTTCATCTGTCCGCTCTTGTATCCGGCTGCGCCCTTCGATATCTGCGCCGTACCCGTCTTGCCTGCTACGAGGAACGACTGCGAACCGGCTTTCTTGCCGAGTCCCTGGCTCACCACGTGTTCGAGAATGGTGGTTATCTTCTTTATCGTTGTCTCCTTGGCGATGCGCTCGCGCAGCACCACGGGTTCAAACTCCTTTATCACCACACCGTCCTTCATCACCGCCTTCACAAAGCGCGGTGCCATCATCTTTCCGCCGTTGGCGATGGCGTTGTAGAAGGTGAGTGTTGAGATTGGTGGCACCTGCGTCTCGTAGCCGATGCTCATCCAAGGGAGCGTTGTCTTGCTCCAGTTGACGTACTGCTTGCCGCGCGCGTCTTTCTTCGGCATACGTATGCGTGCCGGCGATGCTCCTTGCAGCGGTATGTGCAGGTCGTCGGCGAGTCCGAGGCGATAGATGCCTTGCACGAACTTCTCTGGCGTGTTGTGGTAGTGGTCGTCGATGATGCGACTCACACCGATGTTCGAGCTGACCATCAGCGTCTGTGGCAGCGTGAGCATACCGTAGCCACCGCGTCGCCAGTTGTGGTCTTTCATCTCTCTGCCGTACATCGGCCACACGCCGCCGGCTGTCTCCACACGATAGGTTGTGTCTACCACTCCGTCGTCGAGTGCCACCATGATGCTGGCTGTCTTAAATACCGAACCAGGCTCGAGCAAGTCGCTGATGGCGTGGTTCTTTATCTCGTGATAGTCGTCGTCGGCACACTTCGTCATGTTGACGATAGCCTTTACGTCGCCCGTCTTCACCTCCATAACGATAGCCACACCCACGTTGGCGTTGATGAGACGCAGCTCCTTGAGCAGTGTGCGTTCGGCAAGGTCTTGCATCGACACGTCGATGGTAGTCACGATGTCGGCACCATTCACCGGTGGTGTGTCTACAATGTCGAGGTATTTGTTGAGCACTTTTCGGCGATGGCGTATGCCCTCCTCGCCACGCAGCAGCGAGTCGTATGAGAGTTCCAAGCCGCACTGTGCGGTGTCCTTCGCGCCGTACATCTTTCCGATGGTACGTCCGGCGAGCGAGCCGTAAGCCAGCTTGCGTGCGTTGTGCTCATCCCAGTGAAATCCGCTTTGGTTCTTGCTGAGGTTGAACACGGGCAGGCTCTTCACCTCCGAAAAGGTGCTGTAGTTGATACGTCGGTTCCATATGGGCCAGTGGCGTTTGTTCTTTTCAAAGCCTTCCATGAGGTGCTTCTTGAACTCCTCTGCCGAGCGGTCGGGGAAGATGGCGTTCAGCCCCATGCATATCGAGTCGAGTTTCTGCTCGAAGAGCGTGTCTTTCTTAGCCTCGCGCAATGCTACGAAGTCCATGAAGATGTTATACTGTGGTAGCGACGATGCCATGAGTTGTCCGTCGCAACTGAGTATGTTGCCACGAATAGGCAGCGTCTTCAGACTGTCCACTTTCACGCGGTCAGCCACCTCTTCCCAGAAGGCGCGCTTGGCGGTCATTATGTATAGTGTCTTGCCTACGACAGTGATTGCCACCAACGTCATGAGAATGGCGAGGAAACTGTAGCGTGGCATCACTTTCTTACTGTCAAATTTGCTCATGCTTACTCGTTATTAGGGATTGTTATGATGTATGGGGGCTGCGTAGCAATGTGCAACGTTGAGTCTTTGTCGTTATGCAGACGTTCGAGCACCTTGCTCTCGCGGGTCTGCTGTGTCAGGTCGCTCGAGCTGGATAATGCGCGATACTTTGCATCTTCCAGTTCGTTCGTCAGCTTGTCTATCTTTATCAGGTTCTGCTGACACTTGTATCGGTTAGAGATATAGACGATGACGAACAGCGAGGCTATCACTATCACCCATATCTGTCGGCGCAGGAACTGCGTGTTGAGGATGTCGCCGCCGAGCACCTTCTTCAGCGTGAGGTTCTTCGAGAGTGGCAGCTCGTCCTCTATCGCCTGCTGACGTATGATGGTGCGCAGCGATGGCGCAGCATCTGATGCCGGCTCCGATGGGCTTCCGTCGGCTGTCGGTGTCTCGTCAGCTTTCTCGTCCACGGGTTTTGCCTTGTCAGCAGCGGGTGCTTCCACGTTCGTCGTGGCTGCGTCCGCGATATCTATTATGGGGTTGTCTTCTTTCATTTTCTTATTTCTTTTCAGCTATTCTTAGTTTAGCACTGCGACTGCGCGGGTTGTCAGCCTGCTCTTGGTCGGATGGCAGTATCACCTTGTTGTTGACCAATCGGAATGGTGTCTCTATCCTACCGAAGAAGTCCTGCTGCACCTTTCCTTCCACGTTGCCCGACTTCATCACGTTCTTCACCATGCGATCCTCAAGCGAGTGGTAGGTGATAACCGATAGTCGACCGCCCGGAGCAAGCAGCTCAGAGGCAGCGAGCAGCATCTCGCGCAGCGCGTCCATCTCGTGGTTCACCTCTATGCGCAACGCCTGAAAGAGTCGCGCCATGTCTTTCTTCTCGCGTTCGCGCTTGAAGAACGGCTCTACGGCTGCCAGAAAGTCCTTCGTGGTCTTTATCTCCGCCGTCTGACGTGCCTTCACAAGAGCCGACGCTATGCGTCGCGAGTTCTTCATCTCGCCGTAGACGTAGAAGATGTCGGCGAGGCGTTCCTCGTCGTACGTGTTCACTATCTCGGCAGCGGTGCGTCCGGCGCGCTTGTTCATACGCATGTCGAGCGGTGCGTCGAAGCGGAACGAGAAACCGCGCTCTGCGTCGTCGAAGTGGTGCGACGACACGCCGAGGTCGGCGAGCAAGCCGTCGATATGCTCCACACCATAATAGCGCATCCAGTTCTTCAGATAGCGGAAGTTGCTGCGCACGAACGTGAAGCTGTCGCCCGCATCGGGAATGTTGCGCTCCGCATCTGCATCTTGGTCGAAGCTGTACAGATGTGCGCCGTCCGTGAGGCGTGACAGTATCTCGCGCGAGTGGCCACCGCCACCGAAGGTGACATCCACGTATATGCCGCCAGGCTTGATGTTGAGCCCGTCAACGCTCTCGCCTAAAAGCACCGGAACATGGTATGTTGCTGCTATCGTAGTATTGTCTGTTTTGTCCTTATACATTATATATGCGTATTTGGGTGTAAAGGTACACAAAAAATCGCATACAAGTTTACAAAAACATATCAAATTTGATTAAATATTACATTTCTTGTGCTAAAATGTTTGTATATAAAAAAGATATAGTATTTTTGCACTAAATTAAGAAGCACAACCAGCGTTTTCGGGTTTATGAATGAGATAACAGAAAAGACGATCGACATCGAAAAGATACTGCACAGCAAGCTGGGCAGCAAGGCCCGCTACGTGCCTCGCCTGCTTGTGAAATGGCTCAAGAAGATTATACACCAAGACCAGGTGAACGCTTTCATCTGGGAGCACCGCGACGAGAGCGGCGTGGAGTGGTTAGAGTCTACAGTGCGCTATCTGAAGATGGACATACGCATCATCGGCAAGGAGAACCTTCCGCCGAAAGACGACGGCAAACTATACACCTTCGTGTCCAACCACCCGCTCGGCGGTCAGGACGGCGTGGCACTCGGCTCCATCATCGGACGCCACTACGACGGACGCTTCCGCTATCTCGTCAACGACCTGCTGATGAACCTCCCGGGTTTAGCACCGGTGTGCATCGGCATCAACAAGACCGGGCGCCAGGGGCGCGACTTCCCGCGCATGGTGGAGGCTGGCTTCAAGAGCGACAACCACATGCTCATGTTCCCCGCCGGACTGAACAGCCGCAAGCAGAAGGACGGCTCCATCCACGACCTGCCGTGGAAGAAGACGTTCATCACGAAGAGCGTGGAGTGCCACCGCGACGTGGTGCCCATCTATTTCAGTGGACGCAACTCCGAACGCTTCTACCGCATAGCCAAGTTCAGCGACCGCTGGCTGCCGTTCAATCTCGCCATGATATTCCTTGTCGACGAGATGTACCGCAACGTAGGCAAACACTTCGACATATACATCGGCAAGCCCATCCCATGGCAGACATTCGACAAGAGTCGCACGCCGCAAGAGTGGGCACAGTGGGTGCAGCAGGAGGCGTACAAGCTGAGCCCCTCCCAACCCTCCCCGTCGGGGAGGGCTTAGTCAGCCCGATTACCCAAGGCTTAGAAAAGCCTAAGAAGGCTTAGTTAGCAAAGGCTTAGAAAGGCTTAAAGAGGCTTAGTTCGGCTTAGTTCGGCTTAGTTAGCCAAGGCTTAGGAAGGCTTAAAGAGGCTTAGTTCGGCTTAAACGCTGCCAGAAGATGGCTTAGTTCGGCTTAAACGCCGCCAGAAGCACCCCAACAAACAGAGAAAGCAAGAAAACAACAAACAATGGAAGAACCAATCATAGAACCCGTCAGCAAAGAGCTGCTCAGAAGCGAACTCACTCCCGAGCGTCAGCTCCGCATGACTAACAAGAGCAACAACGAGATATACATCATCACGGCACACAACGCGCCGAACGTGATGCGCGAGATAGGCCGTCTGCGCGAGATAGCATTCCGCGAGGCAGGCGGCGGCACCGGCAAGCCGATGGACATCGACGAGTTCGACACCTGCGCGAACTGCTACAAGCAGCTCATCGTGTGGAACCCCGAGGCAGAGGAGATCATCGGCGGCTACCGCTACATGCTCGGCACCGACTGGGAACTCGACGAGAACCGCCAGCCGAAGCTCGCCACAAGTCACATGTTCCACTTCTCCGAGAAGTTCATCAACAACTACATGCCCTACACCATCGAGTTGGGCCGCTCCTTCGTGACACTCGAGTACCAGAGCACACGCCGCGGAGCGAAGAGCCTCTTCGCACTCGACAACCTGTGGGACGGACTCGGCGCGCTCACCGTCATCAAGCCCAACGTGAAGTACTTCTTCGGCAAGATGACCATGTACCCGTCGTACATACGCCGTGGCCGCGACATGATCCTCTACTTCCTCAAGAAGCACTTCGACGACAAGGACAACCTCATCATACCGCTCCACCCGCTGAAGATAGAGACCCCTGAGGAGGAGCTCGCAGCCTTGTTCTGCGAGGACGACTTCAAGAAGGACTACCTCATACTCAACCGCGAGATACGTGCATTGGGCTACAACATCCCGCCACTCGTCAACGCCTATATGTCGCTCTCGCCCACCATGAAGCTCTTCGGCACCGCCATCAACTACGGTTTCGGCGACGTAGAGGAGACGGGCATACTCATCGCCGTCGACGAGATACTCGAAAACAAGCGCGTACGCCACATCGACTCGTTCATAAAGGAGCACCCCGAAGCTCTCAAAATAACGAGCGGTGCCAACAACGTCATCTACAAAGAACGCCCATAGGAGGGTATGGCATCCTGCCATACCCACGCACCCTTCCACACACCCCTCACACACCTTCCACACACCCTGTGGATGACTACAACATGTTTACATACTGCGATAATCTTGTGGGAGCCGTGCCCTACGACAAGAACAAGAAAGGCAAGGAAATGGCGAACTACACCACAGGCTACTTCACAGATAAAGCAGCTACTGGCATTGATGCGCCGACGGTGTCGGACGACACGGCAGCGAAGTATTACGACCTGCAGGGTCGCCGTCTGAACGCACCGCAAAAGGGTGTGAACATCGTGAAGCGTGGCAAGAAAACAACAAAGATGCTTGTGAAATAAACATCAGGGGGTGCAGCGGTCTCCGCTGCACCAACCAAACAATAATAAACAGATAAACGAAGCAACAACAACCGACAACGAAACGTCGGATGGACAAATAAAAAAGCATTGGCGCATATAGGCTCTCAAAAGAGAAACGAATTATGCACCAATGCTTTTTCTATTTTCATACTGGTTTAATCCACCGGACTAAAATCGTCCTTGCCAACTCCGCAAAGTGGACAAACCCAATCTTCTGGAAGATCTTCAAATGCTGTACCTGGCTCTATACCATTCTCTGGGTCGCCGACAGCTGGGTCATACTCCCAACCGCAGACATCACATACATATTTCTTCATAGTCATATCGTTTTAATTGTTATCTGTTGCAAATATACACATTATACTTCAAACTACAAAGCGAAACGAGTAAAAGTTTTGTTAATTTATAATAATTACAACTCCGTGTACTATCTGTGGGAGACTTTTCTCTGCAAGAAGCTTCTGTGTTCCGTGGGTTCTGTGGGAATACAGTTCTCCCACGGATTGCACTGATCAACACA
>ERZ772831.344-NODE-344-length-49481-cov-13.634484_pt1 | contig 49481 bp, 44 predicted proteins | sample MGYA00580858_ERZ772831 | MGnify/ENA primary metagenome ERZ772831 (study PRJEB29015, sample SAMEA2737694) | human gut metagenome | biome: human gut; feature: human-associated habitat; material: faeces | place: China | collected 2012 ... | reverse complement strand
ACCCGGACGGAAATGCTGATAAAACGGTCTGCGTGAATCTTGATAACGGCAAGACGTATACCTATGAGGGACGAGTGAGCTTTATAAATCTCGACTCGTATAGAAACAAGAAGGCCGTGTTCCCTCTGCGGCTTGTGAAGTACGGCAATAAAAACAACGGCGGTGCCACCGTCTATGATGACGGCTATGACTGCTTAAGCGTGTACAGCCTTGACGAAGATATGGAGGAGAGCTATGTAAACACTTATACGGCGGGAGAAGGGAAGAGCATCTTTATGCTTGGCTTCGGCGACGGAACGGGAATGTACGGAATCACAGACACATATAATAAGAACAGCAAAAGGGCGTGGACTTTTATCAATGTAATGCTCGACAAGCAGATAACGGTAGACGGTGTAATCAGCGTAAATCAGAACAAGTACCCAGACAAGCCCTGCTTTATTATCGGCACAGAGAATGACGACGGCTCTGTGACAACGTATGAGCTTGACGCAGAAACTATGGAGCTGTCCGTGCAATAATACTGCTGTAAGTGATAATTTCCTTTATTTCTGCGGTTTTGCTTGCATTATTCCTTGCAATATGATATACTTAAATCTATATGGTTAAAACACGGAGTGAGAAACAGAAAAAGTACGGAAATCATAAGATTTAAAGTGTAAAAGAGAAAGGAAACAAAAATGATTACAGTATCGGACGTTAGTCTTTCATTCGGCGGACAGATGTTGTTCAAGGACGTAAACCTGCTGTTCACAGCAGGCAACTGCTATGGCGTTATCGGTGCAAACGGCGCAGGAAAGTCCACATTCTTAAAGATACTCTGCGGTGCGCTCGAGCCTACAACAGGTACGGTCACGGTTCAGGAGGGTCTGCGTATGTCGGTGCTTAAGCAGGACCACTACGCATATGACGAATATACGGTTCAGGATACCGTTATAATGGGAAATCCCCGTCTTTATGAGGTAATGAAGCAGAAAGACGCTCTTTATGCGAAGGAGGACTTCACAGAGGAGGACGGAAACCTCGCAAGCGAGCTTGAGGGCGAATTTGCCGAGCTTGGCGGCTGGGAGGCTGAAAGTGACGCATCAAAGCTCGTACAGGGTCTTGGTCTTGACGAGAGCATTATGTACGCTCAGATGAGCAGTCTTGCAGGTAATGAAAAGGTCAAGGTACTGCTCGCACAGGCACTTTTCGGAAATCCTGATATAATCCTTATGGACGAGCCTACGAACCACCTTGATATTGACGCTGTGGCTTGGCTTGAGGACTTCCTTGCGGAGTATTTCGGTACGGTTATCGTTGTATCGCACGACCGTCACTTCTTAAACAACGTTTGTACCCACACGGTAGATATAGACTATACAAAGATCAAGATGTATGTCGGAAACTACGAGTTCTGGTATGAATCTTCACAGCTTATACAGAAGATGTTAAAGCAGCAGAACAAGAAGAACGAAGAAAAGATAAAGGAATTACAGAGCTTTATCCAGCGTTTCTCGGCGAATAAGTCCAAGTCAAAGCAGGCTACATCGAGAAAGAAGCTCATTGACAAGCTGACAGTAGAGGAACTGCCTGCGTCAAGCAGACGTTATCCGTTCATCAGCTTTGATATGGAGCGTGAGATAGGCAAGGATATTTTACAGGTCGAAGGGCTTACAAAGACGGTTGACGGCGTTAAGGTGCTAGATCACGTCAGCTTTACTGTCGGCAGAAACGACAAGATTGCTTTTGTTGGCGATAATGAGATTGCCGTTACCACACTGTTCAAGATACTGATGGGCGAAGAAGAACCGGACGAGGGCTTTATCAAGTGGGGAAGCACCGCAAGCGTAAGCTACTTCCCTCAGGATAACAGTGCATTCTTCAACGGCTGTAAGCTGTCCATCCTTGACTGGATAAGACAGTATTCAAAGGACGAAACCGAAACATATCTGCGTGGCTTCTTAGGACGTATGCTGTTCTCGGGCGATGATATATTCAAGAATGTTGACGTTTTATCGGGCGGAGAGAAGGTACGTTGTATGTTCTCACGCATGATGCTGTTCCAGTCAAACGTTCTTATCCTCGACAGACCTACAAACCACCTCGACCTTGAAAGCATCACCGCCGTAAATAACGGTCTTTCGGACTTCAAGGGCAACGTACTGTTCGCTTCTCACGATTATGAGATAGTACAGACGGTCGCAAACCGTATAATAGAAATAGCCGACAAGGGCTGCTACGACAGACAGGGAACATATGAGGAATATGTTGACTGGAGAAAGGCAAACCACGGCGGCAGCTTCACGCTCTGATAAAACAGGATATATAACAAGGCGGACTGTCCGAAAAAGGACAGTCCGCCGTTTTATATTTTATCGGCTTTTACCTTGACAATAAAATCAATATGTGGTAGTATGAAGTCAGAAGATAACGCAAGGAGGTTTTAATATGAAAAACAAAAGCAACCAATCGCAGAACACAGCAATTTGTGCGGATACTATTCCTGCCACGCAGTCAAAGCACAACCTTTATCACAAAATTACAAGCCGTATAAAACCGAATTATCTTGGTCTTGCAATGTCTGTACTTCTGATAATCGGAGCATTTGTACCAAGCTACGGCAGCTCGGGCGTTTTGCTCAGCGGATACAATGTGACATTGTACGAAATGACGGCATATTCGGACTACACCTTCTTCTTTCTCTTAGCAATCGGAATATTCTCGATCATCGTTTCGGTTATCGGTTTTGATGTTGGCGTGATACTCGGAGGTGTCGGAGAATGCGTTGTGACATTTATTCAGTTCAGGCGTTATTTCACTGAAGATTTTTCAAGTATCCCGGTTGAACTGAATATAGGATTTTACATTCTTGTTTTCGCTTCGATAGTGCTCTTGCTTTCGGGATTTTTAGGTATCTCCAAAAAACGGACTGCAAAATGAGTTTTCGCCCCTGCAAAAGCAGGGGCGAATTTCATATTTCCTTGAAATCAAATTTTACATTTACGCTGTCCATCGTCTTACTTCGTCTGAACCTCGTCATAATACGTTCCTCTATTCCGTCAAACGAGCTTTTGTCCGCATCGAGCAACAAAAGAAGATACTGGCTTCTGCTGTAGCGTGTGTATACATCTCTCATTCTCAGCGAATTGCTTATGCTGAACGAAATTTTATCCATTGCCTTTTCAAGCAGTTTTATATTCTTAAGTTCATTTTTACTGCTGTCAACCGCAGAAACAAGGCAGATAGACAGCTTGCTCTCGATTCTTTGACTTTCACGCCTGTACAGACGGAATATGTATTTGAATATTTCGTACTGGCAGTAAAAAACGCCTTTTTGCTCCTTGCTGTCATCGCCTGTGAGATCGCCTATAACAGCGTCAAGGTTATTCTGTACATCATTTCTTGGCTTTACCGTAAGCTCGTAAAGCTCGGTGAGGTGAGCGCCCGGTGCGGCACCGTACTGCTCCATAAGATATGCACGGATATAATCATACTGCTTTGCGGCACGTTCGTAATCTCCCATTGCGACAAAGGCACGGATAAGGTTTGCGTGCATTTTTTCATCGGACTGGTCAAGCATTGTGGCACGCTCACAAAGCGTTATTATTTCGGAAAATTTGCCCATAGGGTAGAGTAGCTGAGCGCATTTGTCCACAGCGGAATTGTATATAGCGTGAAAATATACGTTTATAGGCTGTACCCACGTTTCTCCGACAGCTCCTGCAAGATAGCCGCTGTTATAAAGGGCGATAGCCTTTTTATACATACTTATGCGTCTTGTTCTGGAAAGCGACTCGTCCTCCGCTTTGCTTATGTACTCTTTGAAAAGAGAGGAATCTATAACACAGTCGTCGGTTTCCGTAAATGCGTATGAGCTGTGGCTTCCGGCTATGAGCCTGCCGCCGCAGGGTATCATCTCGTCAAGCATCGCTCTTGTCCTGTGTACCAGCGTTTTAAGGGCATTGGCAGGATTTTTGCTGTCCGACCAAAAAAGGTCGATAAGCTCATTCTGGGTTATCTCTCTGCCACGCTGTGAGATCAGATATTCAAGAAGCAAGATCATTTTCGAACCCCTGTACTCGTTTTCGCACAGACGCTTGTCACGGTATGATATTGAAAACTGACCGAACATAGTAATATGTATCTTATTCGGCATTTTTTCACCTCCCTGTTTTTTCTTTCGTCTTAACGTGTGCTTTAATGAAATTTTACGCTAAAGCGTGAAAATAATTTAAGCAAAATTCAAAATTTCTGATTGATGTTATGCAACAAGCGTTGCACTGTTGGCGATTTGTGTAAATATGATGCTATATTCTGTAAATCAGGCTTACAGAAATAACTAATATCGTGTAAATATGCACAATTCGCTTGCTAAAATGTTGAATCAACTATCGTATAAATAGAAATATGACGGCGATTCCGGCTGCTGTTCGCAATGTAACCGAAATGTAACCACGATGTGGCATAATATGCTCGTAAGGTTGAGATGTAGATTTGAGATGATGTCTACCTCACGTTTTTACTTTTCTTTCCGTCATGAGAAACAGCATACCGCAGCAGAGGTTGTAGTGATGCTGTTTTTCTTTTTTGCGTGGAATGCGGTTTACAGGCAGGCTCTTTTGAGCCTGCCTTTTTATTTTTATGAAATTCTGAACCAAACTTTATATTTTCGTAAATTTTACTTTTCTTCTCCGATTTTTCTGAGCATAATATCAGGGTGAGATGCGTGCTTGACAAGCTCGCTCTTGCTTATCTGACCGTTTCTGTACATATGCATAAGGTAGGAGTCCATAGTAAACATACCCGATTCACCCGATGCTGTGATAACGGTGTCTATCTGGTGGGTCTTTGATTCTCTTATCATATTTCTTATAGCGTTGTTGCACTTCATGATTTCAAATGCAGGACGCAGTATTCCGTCTTCGCAGGGGATAAGCTGCTGAGATATTACCGAGCATAAAAGCTGAGAGAGCTGGATACGAACCTGCTGTTGCTGGCTCGGCGGGAAAATATCAATAATTCTGTCTATCGTATTCTGCGCTCCGACAGAGTGCAGAGTTGAGATAACAAGGTGACCTGTTTCGGCGGCTGTAAGCGCTGTGCTTATCGTTTCATAGTCACGCATTTCACCGAGCAGTATAACATCGGGGGATTGACGCAGGCAGGCTCTTAACGCTACAATATAGCTCTTGCTGTCGCTGTTTATTTCACGCTGGCTTATTATACTCTTTTTGTTCTTGTGAAGATACTCTATAGGGTCTTCCAGTGTGATTATATGGCTGTTTCTCTGCTTGTTGATTTCGTCAATTATGCAGGCGAGCGTGGTAGATTTACCGCCGCCTGCGGGGCCTGTGACAAGCACAAGACCTTTTGTTCTTGCTACTGTATCGGTTATGACCTCCTGCGGAATATTAAGCTCATTGTAATCGGGTATATCAAATTCAACTACACGGATGACCGCCGCCATACTTCCTCTTTGCTTGTACGCACTTATACGAAAACGGCTGAGTCCCTTTACGGATACCGAAAAGTCATCGTCGCCCGTTTCCTCGTATCTTGATATATCCCTTCCTGCAAGACGGTATATTTCTTTTATCAGCCTTTCCGCCTCGGCAGGCAGTATCATATTGTCGTTTTGCTTGGTGATAATGCCGTTTTCCTTATATGTCACGGCAAGACCCGATATAATAAAAATATCCGAGGCTTTCTTTTCAACTGCACCCTTAAGTATTTCCATCAGTTCCATAATGTTATCCTTTCACTGTCGGCTGTTTTTATACCGGTAAACTCTCGCCATTCCACACAGGAAGCGAGTTTTCTTCTTCGTAATAGTTATTGCTTATAATTTTCCAGCTTGTTATGACGAGATTCTCGTTTTCGTATTCTGCCTTGCATACAAGCCTGCTCCCGCTGTTTACGGTTTCGCTCCACGAGAATGTCAGAATACGGTTTTCACGGGTCCCACCTGTCACTTCAATGCCAAGCTCCCTTGCCGCCGCAGAAATATCCGTTACACTGTCATTAGCAAGAAGGAGATAAAGGCTGTCGAGCTTTTCGGTCGCCTTAGTGTCGGCAGAGTAATATTCCTCGTGCGTTACGGCAAGTCTTTTTGCTCTGTCAAGGTCCTGCCTTACCGTAATAAGACACATGACCGACAGTGTGACCGACGCCAGCACCACGAATATGACAAGAAGCGAGGACAGCCCGATGCTGTTCAGGCTTTTTCTGCTGTTCTCACTGCGTGCGCTGTTTTTCAAGAGGCAACCCTCCTTGCACTTGTTATGGTGATATATGTGTTTTCATCGTCCGAGGCGGTGATGTCAAGGTACTGTATGTTTCCTGATGTTCTTTCGGAAAGCTGTATCCTGATGTCGCCATCGGCATATCGCTGTGACAGCTCGGATATACTTTCGCCGCTTTTATAGCACTCGGCAATGTCGGCTGTTTTTATCTGTGCGTCCGACAGACGCTCGGCATATTTCATTTCGCTTGCCGCAATTCCGATAACTCTTACGCAAGCCGCCGCACATACGGCAAATATTGCAATTACCGTCAGCAGTTCGATAAGGAATGCTCCGTTTCTTGAACGTCTTTTTATGCTCATCCGGCACCTTCCTTTCCGCTCCTCAGACAGTAGTGCGACGAGGTCTGCACACCGTTACAGGTTATCGTGAAGTCTATTGTATTTTTGTCGGCGGTCGCTGTGAAATTATCCGCCGGGAACAATGTGTTTCCGTTTTCGGCAATAAAAGGAGCGGAGCTTTCGACAAACAGCTCCCTCAGCTCCCCGTCATAACAGTAAATATACGTCATGTAGCTTTCACCGTCTATCGTATCCGAAAAGCCGAGATAATCCGTATCTCCCTGCTTTCCGACGGATACTGCGCCGCTGTCATAGCTGCGGAGCTTCTGAAGCACAAGAGTCTGTGCGGTAGCGGTATCAAAGCGCTTTTCGATCTCGCTTCCGAAATGCTTATATGCTTTGGCAAAAGCAAGCACCGCCGCCAGCAGACAGCACACGAACAGTACAAATACCGTCAGCACAAAAATCATATCTACGCCGCTTTTATTCGTTTTTAACGTATTTGAACGACTTCGGAGCATCTTTTCCTCCTGACTTGAATGTTGGGTTTCATTTAGCAATTACTTTTATATCCGGCATTATATTTGATGAAACCGGGCTGTAATGCACTATACAGCTGTTTTTATCTATATGCAGGTCATAATTTTCAATAAGGTATCCGATATTATCGGGGTAAAATCCTTCAACGGCATAGCATTCCGCCGCCGCCTTGCGTACACCGTTTTCGATTATTCTGAGATTTTCGCTCCTGCGGTTTTCCTCGCTGCCGGCTATCGACAGCGTGACAATCGCAACAGCCGCCGCAGAAAGAGCGACCGCAATGACCGCATCTCTTATTATGTAAAATGCACTTGAATGATTTCTTGTTTTCATATTATCACCGATATTATCCTATGACCGTCATTACGCTCATCAGCGGTATCATTACGGAAAGGAGTATGAAACCTACGGCTACAGCCATGATTATTACCATAGTAGGCTCAAAGCGGGCAACAGAGGTCTGTATAACAGCCGAAACCTTCTTTTCCGCATTTTCCGCTATCGTTGCCATAGTCTTGTCGAGCGTACCTGTGCTGAATGCGATGTTTATCATTCTCATATTGACCGCAGAGAACATACCCGTGTTGTCGAGTGCGTCAACGAAAGGCTTTCCGTCCGCCATTTCCTTACGGCAGAGGCTCAGCTTTTCACGCATATATTCGTTTTCGAGCAGATTTTCGCACATATCGAGTGATTCGTCTATATCCATTCCGCTGGAAAGCGTCATTGAAAGAGCGGCTGAAAATCTTGCGGCATACAGAGTTTTTGCCGTTTTCGTGTGAGAAACCGCACGAAGAACCGCTTTTCTGAAAGGCCTTACAAAGTTGTAAAGCACAACGCCGAGTATTATCACAAAAGCGAGTATTCCGATTATCAATATAGCGACATCGCTTATTACGCCTCCGACGCTCATAATCCACTGTGCGCTGTCGGGCAGGGTAAGTCCGAGCTGTGCGAATACGTCTGAGAATATCGGAAGCACATAAACCGACAACAGAATAATCACCGCAAAAACAATGATAAGCAGTACCGAAGGGTATGCAATCGCACTTTTGATCGAGGTGCTTATTTCGTCTATGCCTGCGTAATAGTCGGCAAGAGAAGCCAGCACGGTATCAAGCCTGCCGGTGCTTTCTCCGACCTCAAGCATCTTTATGAAATAGTTAGGGAACACTTCGGTTTTGTCAAATGCTCTTGTTATACTGCTGCCGGTTTCTATAGAGCGGAGTATCTTTTCAAGGAGTGCCGCCTTGTTCTTATCCTCTCCGTCCTGTAATATGACGAGTATCCCGTCTGTTATTGTAAGACCTGAGCTTACGACAGACGCAAGCTCGGCACAGAGTATTGAAATATCCTCGTTTGAAAGGTAGTGCTTTTTGCTCATTTTATCCCTCCGTATCATTTTTCGCTTATCAATAATAATATATCACAGAATAGTTGCTTCCGTCTGATATGAAATCAACTATACTTTTATAATCGTTTTCGTCCTTTGCGCTTGCCGCAAAGGTGGGGTCCATCCTGTTCCATTTGTTGCCGTCAAAATAGATATAGCCGTCTATCCAACCGCTTCCGTCTACATACACGCTTATCCATGCGTGATAGACGTCGCCTGCATAGCCGACAACAACCTTTGTCGGAATTTTTTGCGAGCGGAGCATTGCCGCCATAATCGAGGCATAGTCAAAGCAGATTCCGCTCTTGTTTGCAAGCACCGTGTCGGGTACGGGAATATAGCCGTTTGCGCCGTTTTCGGCAGTGGAAACATAGCTGATGTTGTTTATTACATAATCGTAAATCGCCGCTGTTTTTGCTATAGTATCCTTGTTTCCTCCACACAGCGTTGATGAAAGCGCAACGCAGGATGAACCGGAGTTATACATACAGAACTGGTTCGGAGTAAGGAACGGCAGGAAATTGTCGGAAATCGAAACGCTCAGCGCCTGCTTGAACATTACCGTTCCTTTTCCTGCGCTTGTTACTTTAAGGACGCTCACGGTATAGCTTCCGCTTCCCTCTGTTATCGGTATGACCTCATAGTTTCCCGAATTATTAAGCTGGAACGTGTAGCGGACGTTTATATCATCGGCGTTTACCAGTATCCTGTAGCTGCCGCTCATCGCCTTTTTCAGCTTTATCATCAGATAACCCTGCGATGAATTCGATGCGTCAATAAGTGCATCGCCGTTGCTGTAAACCTTGACCCCGTCTGCTGTCGGAGTGATTACATACGGCGGTGACGGCTCGGTCTGAGGAGGCTTGGTCTGTGGCGGGTCTGTTACGGGAGCGACTGTCGCAGGCGGCTCGGTTTTCGGCGGACCGGTTTGTTTTGTTGTGGTGACAGCCGAAGTAGTAGTCGTTTTTTTTGTGGTTACAGTGGTTATTGACGATGCTGAAGATGCGGTCTGCGGTGAAGTCTGTGACGCTGTGGTGCTTTTTACCGTTGCCGATGTTGTGACGGAGGTTGTGGTCGTCTGAACAGAAGATGTCTGCCCTTCTCCGTTACAGCCGCCGAGAACGGCGCACAGTGCGATTATACCCACTGCAAGCGTTGCCGCCGGTATATGCTTTTTCATGCGCCGCCCCCTTTGCGAATGTTGTAGATTACACTTATTTAAAGTATAGCACAAATGAGAGAAAATGTCTATTAAATATAAAAAGAAAAGCCACGTTTCTCGTGGCTTTTCTTATTACCTGACTTTTTCTTTTGTTTCCGAGCTTCTTCCTTAGCTCGTTATAAGAGGCCGCAGATCAGACTGTACTATTTTTTTCCAAATAGATTTAGCTGACAAATAATCTTTCTGGTGTACATTGCCATCATTGTTTTCTCTGTATACTAAGGGTTCGAGATGAGCTTCCAAAAAATTTACAGCTGTGTTATAAATTGTTTCCGGCAGTGCGATTGCTATAAGATCAAGTGAATCTTCTAGAGCAAATAGCTTTTCTTCGGAGATCTCATCTAGGTCTTCAAGAAAAGATAGTATGCTTGTATGAAGGTCGAGGATACTGTGCTTAACTATGCTATTTTCGTTCATGTTTTAAATTCTCCTTTACGCATTGTCAGTCAGGTGAAATAATTGTGGATAACCACCATCATATTATAACACTTATGTGCGTCGTGTGCAAGTGGCAAAAATGCCAACAAACGCATGCTGTAATTGTTGAAATTGGATAATTTCACTAAAATTGTTGTTTGTAACCGGTTTTTGGCGTAAATTGAGATTTTTAACTAGACATAATATTTTTAGCACAACCAAGCGATATTATCAACATTTAGTCAAAATCTAAAACAATATAGAAAGAATTCTATGTTAAAATTCTTGTGAAATCGAAAACAATTCGGCACGAACTGCGCACAGTGTTTTTCATAACCAACCGCAATTCAGTTTTTGTAGGGGAGGAGCTTGCTCCTCCCGTTGCACCAAACCTTACTTTTCTCACAACTCTTGCCAATCCTGCACTATCTCTCGCATCGTACTGTTATGCCGAGTTTGCGTTTTCGGACTTGATATTTCGGGAGGGGCAAGCGTTTCTCATTACAAACTTCTGAACAGTTTTACTACCCTCTGTTACAAAAAAATAAGAACCACGGTGTTGCACCGTGGTTCGACTTTGCACCGAATTCATCTGTTTGTTTTATGTTTTTTTATCTTTCGCCTGCTATTAATAATCTAAGCTCCTTGTCTACAACTTTGTTCCACCATTCGCTTTTAGCATCTCTACGCATTTTCTGAAATTCATCAAAAGACTTGTTTGTAAAAATAATGGGTTCAAGTGTAGTGTGAATGAAATTCTGGATTGCTGTGTACGTTGAAGCGGGAATAGCAACACTCAGCATTTCTATTTTGTTTGTCAATTTATAGAATTTATTTTCCGTCAGCTCATAGTCATTTAGAAACTTAAGCATGATTTTGTGTACATTGAAAGCACTCTTCTGTGTTAATTTAGCGTTTGTGTTCATAAAAAATTACTCCTTAATAATTATTACTTCCGACCTAGCAGCTGTTTGAGTTTTGCTCGGTGCAATGCGTATAGCGGCAAGGCGAACTCCAGCTACGCTAAAGTTATATCATAAGCTCTTCATAATGTCAATAGTTTTGATGAAAATGTGCTTGGAAACTAAAAAATTGGATAAACTGAACACGACATTTTTTATATCTGACCATCATTCAGTTTTCGTAGGGGCAAGTCCGCTCCCTTACAAATTCTGAAACAGTTTAACAAACCTCAAAATAAAAACTGCCACGATTTTTACATCGTGGCAATCAATTTTATTCCTTTTTCAACCCGTCTATAATTTCATACAGCTTCACAAGCTCGCTCATCGTAAGCTGTTCCGCTCTTGCGGTAGCCGGTATACCGCCTTCGGTCATCTTTTCCGCAAGCACCGCTTTCGGTATCTTGAAATATGCCGAAACGGGATTGGCAAGCTGCTTTCTGCGCTGAGCGAAAGCCTGCTTTATCACCTCAAAGAAAAGCGGCTCGTTATCGACCTTGTACGGCGGTTGTTCATACCGTTCAAGACTTATGACCGCACTGTCAACATTGGGGGCGGGCATGAACGATCCCCTGTTTACCCGAAACAGCTTCTTCGGCTTTGCGTAATAGTTTATAGATGCTGTGATTGCGCCGCACTCACGGCTTCCTACTGCGGCACATATCCTGTCCGCCGCCTCAAGCTGTACCATAACGGTTATCGCTTTTATCGGCAGTTTTTCCTCAAGCAGCTTCATTATTACGGGCGAGGTTATATAGTAGGGCAGATTCGCACAAACTATCACGTCCATATCGGGAAATTTCTCGGCTATCAGCCTGTTCAGGTCTGTTTCCATAACGTCCGCAAAAATAACCTCAACGTTGCCGTATTCTTCGAGCGTTTCGTCAAGAATGGGCTTCAGCCCCATGTCTATTTCAATAGCTACAACCTTTTCGCAACGCTCGGCAAGCTCCCTTGTCAGAACGCCGATACCCGTGCCTATTTCTATAGCGCCGACATTTTTCCCTGCGCCGCCCATCTCGGCAATTTTAGGGCAGACGGTCGGATTTATCAGAAAGTTCTGTCCGAGCGACTTTGTAAAAGAAAAGCCGTGCTTTTCAAAAAGCTGTCTTATTGTTGAAATGTCGGTAAGTTTCATTCTTTGTTTCCTTCGCTTTCTTTTGTGAACATCTCAAGCACCTTGAATGCCTGCTGAAGATTTGCCACGCCGTATATGCTTATTCCGTAGTTTTCGCTCTTGTCAAGATTTTTAAGCGAGGATTTCGGCACAATGCACTTTGAAAATCCCATTCGTGCCGCCTCACGCACACGCTCTCTTATATGCGATACCGCTCTTATTTCTCCTCCGAGACCGACCTCACCGAACATCGCTACATCATCGCCTATCGGAATATCACGAAGTCCCGAATAAAGAGCAAGAGCAATCGCAAGGTCGCTTGCAGGCTCGTCTATTTTAAGTCCGCCTATAACATTTATATATACATCATATCCGCCGAAGTTGTAGCCTGTCCTCTTTTCAAGCACGGCGAGCAGAACGCACAGCCTGCTGTAGTCGAAGCCTGTTGTCATCCTGCGTGGAGCGGAGAACGAGGTCTTGCTGACAAGCGCCTGCACCTCTGCCAGTATAGGCCGTGTACCTTCGACGGTACAAAGCACGGTTATACCGCTTACCCCTGCGGGTCTGCCGAGAAGAAGCATTGCAGACGGGTTTTCGACCTGCTCAAGTCCCTTGTCCTGCATTTCGAATACGCCTATTTCGTTGGTCGAGCCGAAACGGTTCTTTGCGGCTCTTAATATCCTGTAGCTTAGCTGTTTGTCGCCCTCAAAGTACAGTACCGTGTCCACTATATGCTCAAGCACCTTAGGACCTGCTATACCGCCGTCCTTGTTTACATGACCTACAAGAAATACGGCTACCTCAAGGCTCTTTGCCATCTGCATAAACGCCGAGGTACATTCTCTTACCTGCACAAGACTGCCGGGAACGGACTGAAGCTCTGTCAACTGCATTGTCTGTATCGAGTCTATTATCACAACATCTGGCTTGTTCTCACGCACGCCCTCTATTATAGTATCGCAGTCGGTACAGGCACTGATATAAAGCCCGCCGCTCGAAACGCCCAGCCTGTCGGCACGGAGCTTTATCTGACGTTCGCTTTCCTCACCGGATATGTACAGCACGGTCTTATCCTGTGCAAGACAGCCGCATATCTGTAAAAGGAGCGTAGATTTGCCGATACCGGGGTCGCCGCCGAGCAGAACAAGCGAGCCTTTGACAAGTCCTCCGCCGAGTACCCTGTCAAGCTCCGACATTCCCGTTTCATATCTTGTTTCATCACTGAACGAAAGGTTGTTTATACTTGAAAGCGGAAGTCTGCCGCCGCCCGTGCTTCTTGCAAGACCGTGGGATTTTGGCTGTATAAGCGTTTCTTCAAGCGTGTTCCATGCGCCGCAGGCATTACAGCGTCCGCTCCATTTCGGATATTCCTGTCCGCACTCACTGCATATATATACTGATTTTGATTTTGCCATTTTTTCGTCCTTTCCGATGAATTACTGTCCGGAGCTTGTAATATCACCGCTGTTTTCGGGAATACTGCTCGTTGAAATTTCCGTCCGGCCTGCATTGTCCGCAGGCTTTGAGGTGAGATATGTAAGTATCCCGTTGTATATAGTATAGGCTACCTTACGCTGATAGGCGGCGTCCGACAGATTTGCCGCATCATCGGGATTTGAGAGGAATCCGCATTCTATCAGCACGGCAGGTATCTTTGTGTTCTTGAAAAGATACAGCTCGTCGCCCTCCTGCTTTATCTGTCTGTCATTGCCCGGCTGTATTGTCTTGAAATTATCCTGCATTATCTGCGCTATCATACGGTTGTCGGGGTTGTTCGCCGTGTAGAAAATCTGTGCGCCGAAATATTCGGGCTCGGTGAACTTGTTCTGATGGATAGACAGGAACAGGCAGTCCCCGTACTTGTTTATAATATCAAGACGGTTCTTCATATCGGAAACCTTCTGTTCCCGTGTGCCTTTTACGCCTTCATCGTGTATCGAAATATCGCTGTCACGGGTCAGCACTACGTTAAATCCCGATAATGTCAGCATATCGCTTAGGTCACGCACAATAGCGAGATTGATATTCTTTTCAAGCTCTCCGTTTATGCCGACCGCACCGCTGTCTGTTCCGCCGTGCCCTGCGTCAAGTACGATGGTTTTCTTGTTTGTAACGTGAGATGTTGACGCTCTCACGCTCATCTGCGAGTAGTCGGCAGTTGCCGCAATGACGGTAAAACAGCCGAGCAGGACTATAAGTGCCGGAATTCGTGTTCTTAGCCGCTTAAATTCAAATCGTTTCATGTTCAGTTTCATATTGTCCGACCTTTCGGTAAATTTTTGTACATTATATGAAACGAGCAGTGAAATAATGACAGGCTGTCGGCATAACACCATACATTTTGCGTTAACGCAGTATCGCTAAAAAACTGCTAACAACACTGATAACAATTTCTGTGCTACAAAGTGAATAATAATTTCGTGAATAAAATGGTGCAACTACACTAACATTAGCCTTTCAAAAAACGCTACTAACCTGAGGGTATATGTAGTTTCGTGCATAATCATTCGTAGGGGAGGGGCTTGCCCCTCCCGTTGCGATAACCTCCCGCTGTTCGCCGAACTTATTAATCTGTCAACTAACAACCGTAACCCGGGAATTTAATTCCTTTCAAATTGCTTCCGATAATCGCTAAGATATTTCGGGAGGGGCAAGCCCCCTCCCCTACGAAAAGAGAAAATGACAGCAAATAAATTATATTGCTAATACCGCTGAAAACAAAATCGAAAATACGCACTACCATAGTAAAAAACATCAAACATTTCCACCGAGCCAAATCAGAAACTATATATCATTATTATACCATAAATCAAGTCGGTGTAAACCGACACGGCGGTACGCCGTATTTTGTCGTCAGACAAAAGATTTAATGGTAAAATGTTCTCAGACGTGCGGTGCGCCGCAAGCCGTGCTTTTGCACGGCAAAATCCGCTCCCGGCGGATTTTAAGTCTGAGGTTATTATACCACACTTCCCCCACACCCGCAACTTTATCTTCTTTATTTTTAATGAATAGCCGGGAATTTTTGAGTTATCATATTTACGGGCGAATTTAACAGCGTCTAAAAACAACTAAAAACAGTGTGAAATATATGTAACCTAACGTAAAATAATTTTAGTTAAACGAATTTGTAAGTGTGAAAACGGGTTACACTGATACTTACTTAATAAAATTGTGTAACACAGTTAAGTTAGTGTGAATTTTGTTTTTAATGCACATAATAGACAATTAATATTTATGCGTTTTAGCTGAATTTCCTATAGCTATATTGACTTTTAGCTAAAACGTTGTATAATCTTAAGTGAATTAAGCAAGCGGAAACAGCTTAATAAACATAAGCTAAATTCATTAACTATCAACTAAGGACCGGTGGCTAAGCACTGTCCGACCAGAAAGGAAATTATCACATGAAAGCAAAGAAGATACTCGCAGGTATCCTTGCGGCAAGCACAGCAGTTTCGCTGGCAGCCTGCAACAGTAACAATGCAACATCATCAACATCAGGCAGTACATCATCTTCATCAAAAACAGAAGATAACAGCTCTGCAACATCGGGTGAAGAATCTTCTACTACACCTTCGGGCGAAAAGATCACACTCAAGGTTCTTACTCACCGTACAGACCGTAAGGATGACGGCTCACTCGACAAGATGACAGACGCTTTTGAAGAAAAGTACAACTGCACTGTTGAATATCAGTCATTCAAGAGCTACGCAGATGACGTTTCGACAATGATGAGCACCAAGGAATACGGCGATGTACTCATGATTCCCGATACAGTTAAGCTCGCCGATCTTTCAAACTTCTTTGAGCCTCTCGGCAAGTACGATGAGCTTAAGGATAAGTACAAGTGGGCAGATCAGAAGATGTATGACGGAACAGTATACGGCCTTGCTCACTTAGGTTCTGTTAGCGGCGGTATCTGCTACAACAAGAAGGTATGGGCAGACGCAGGCATCACAGAAATGCCCAAGACAGCCGATGAATTCATCGCTGACTTAAAGAAGATCAAGGAAAAGTTCCCCGATGTAATTCCTTACTACACAAACTTCAAGGAAGCAAGCTGGACAGCTTCACAGTGGTCAAGCCTTGTTGTTCCTTCTTCGGGCAACCCCAACTTTGAAACAGACCTTATCGTAAATAAGGAAGACTTCTTCACAGAAGGCAAGCCCTACTACAACGTATTCAAGCTGATGTACGATATATATTCAGATTCTACTCTTATCGAGGGCGACCCGATGAGCTCCGACTGGGAAGGCTCAAAGCTGATGATTGCAAAGGGCGAAGTTGCTACAATGACAATGGGTTCATGGGCAGTTTCACAGTTCCAGCAGATCGCTAAGGATAATAATCTTGATCCCGAAAATATCGGTTATATGCCCGCTCCCTTCTCTAAGGACGGCAAGCAGTACGCACAGTACGCAGCAGACTACTGCATGGGCGTAAATAAGAACATTGCCGATGACAAGAAGGATCTCGGCAAGAAGTATATCGAATGGTTCATCGCTGAATCCGGCTTCTCTGAGGCTGAAGGCGGTATCAATACACTTGAAGGCAGCAAGCTCCCCGATTACCTCTCAGCATTTGACGGTTGTGAATTCTTCACAGCAGCAACAGCTCCCGAGGGTCTGACAGGCGTATTCAACGCTATCGACAAGGATTCTGAGGTTGGTATATGGACAGGCGACTCAGCTAACTTCAAGCTCCAGCTTGCTGAAGCAGCATTTGCCGGCAAGGGCGAAGACGGCTTCAAGGCTATCGCAGACTCCGTTAATAAGAAATGGGCAGCTACAAGAGATGCTAACGCAGAGCTTGAAGCATACATCAAGGCTAACGGCTAATTAACGCTATCGTATTTTCTTCATAGATACTCCAAACACACAAACCCGTACGGAAAGGCGTAAGTCTTTCCGTATAGGTTTTTATGGGGAAAATCAACTGATTACCAAAAATAGAAATTATTTCTTGAAAGGACAGATTTATGGCTACTCAAGGCGTTACCGCAATTCATAAGCGTCGCACATTATGGCAGTGGCTTAAAGGTTATACAGGTCAGAAATACATGACCACGGCGCTGTTTCTGGCGATACCTGTTGCACTGCTGATACTTTTTACTATTATCCCTGCTGTTAATATGATAATATTCAGCTTCCAGCAACGTGACCAGCTTGGCGTAAATGTACAATGGGTCGGTTTCGACAACTATAAGACGCTGTTTACCGATATGGCATATCTTTCAACGCTCATCAACAGCTTGTACTACTTTGTCGGCTCGTTTATACAGCTCGGACTTGCACTTTTCATCGCAACTCTGTTATGCTCGAAAATAAAGCTCGCAGGACTGTTCAAGGGAGTTATCTTCTTCCCTTATCTTATGAACGGCGTTGCGGTAGCGCTTATCTTCCAGAGATTCTTCAGAGGCGATGACGGCGGTACGCTAAACTCCATAATCGCACTTTTCGGAGCAGATCCTGTAAAGTGGCTGTCAAACGGAGCTATCAACAACTGGTGTCTGGTTTTTGCGTCGGTATGGCGTTATATCGGCTTTGATATTCTGATGTTCATCGGCGCTATCCAGTCTATCTCGCCCGACATTTACGAAGCGGCTGACCTTGACGGCGCAAACGCATGGCAGAAGTTCTGGCACATAATTTTCCCCGGTATCAGAACAATCATCGCATTACAGCTTATCCTTGCCATCAAGGGTGCAGCGTCTGTATTTGAGATACCGTATATTATAACCGGCGGTAAGATGGGAACATCGACCTTCGTTATCAAGACGATCGAAACGGGCTTCCAGTACCAGAAGATCGGACTTGCGTCCGCAATGGCTATCGTCCTGCTGTTTATAATAATAGTGATTACGATGATCCAGAAGATATTCTTTAAGGAAGAAAAGTAGGTGTAACAATGACAGACAATATCACAACAACCGAAAACTCCGGACAGACCTCTTTCAATATGGATAAATACAGGTTCAAGGAAACGCCTAAGGGTGTAAGAATACTGATAGACGTATTGAAATACGCCGTGCTTGTCATAGCCTGCCTTATAGTTATCGTGCCTCTGGTAGTCGTATTACTCGGCTCGCTGAAAAGCCACGAGGATTTTCTGACAAGCGGAGCGTTTGAGCTTCCTAAGGTGGTGGAGCTGGCAAACTTCAAGACGGCGTTCCTGCAGGGTAACGTAATGAAAGGCCTTATCAATACCGCTATTATCCTTGTGTTCTCGTGTGCGGGAACGATAATCACAGGTACTATGACCGCCTTTGTTGTACAGCGTTTTACAATGGTGTTCACAAAGCTCGTAAAGAATATATTCCTTATTGCCGCACTCCTGCCGAATATCTCTATGCAGGTAACGGTATTCCAGGTAGTGCACGCACTCGGTCTTTATGACACCCTCGCCGCACCGATTATCCTTTATATCGGTACTGATATAGTTTCGATCTATATCTTCATACAGTTCCTCAATAACATATCTGTATCCCTTGACGAAAGTGCGATACTTGACGGCTGTTCATATCCGAGAGTATACTTGAGCATCATTCTCCCTATGCTCCGTCCTGCTATTGCGACCGTTCTTGTAATCAAGTTCGTAAGCATATACAACGACTTCTATACAGCAAACCTGTATATGCCCAGCGACGGACTTCAGGTCGTATCGACCGCCCTTTACAAGTTCATCGGTCCTTACGGCTCACAGTGGGAAATTATCTTCGCCGGTGTAATTATCTGTATTATACCTACACTGATAATCTTCCTTTCGATGCAGAAGTTTATTTACAGCAACCTTGTTTCAGGCTCTGTAAAGGAATAAACGCTTCCGATTCTCCTTGCTATATATGAAAATGGCGTCACGCCGAAAAGCGTGACGCCATTTTTTGCTTGCGGGAAAGATTGTACATAAATGCAGAAAGTCATAATTTTAACGGTGTGAGTTTATCCTGCCGAAAATGCAGATAAAACACCCGTTTTATTTGTAGCTGCTGCCCTTATATATATCGGGATAAATAAAATTGAATGATAATGAACGGTTTCTTTTATACGAAGCAACACATAGCTCCAACGAGAGCTTTTTAACACTTATAGATTGGTAGCACTCATTTCTCAGGAGTGCCGCCGCTACTGTCATAGCAGTTTTCTTGTCGTCATACCGTGCGGCATATTCCGGACAATATACGGTTGCTTTTGCGGAATTGATGTATTTGATTTTTCCATCCTTGCTTATAACCTCGAGTACATAAGCCATGCTCCCACCTCACTTTACAATTATCCTATAATAAAATTATAGTTTAAAGAAAGGCGCATTTCAATAACAAATCAAAAATAAAGTTGAAAAATGGGATAATATGTCAGAAATTTTGTCGAATTTATTGAAATCACTGAAATAGTCCGAATTTTACTCTCAGACGGCAACATTTTTTCAATAGTGCGTCGCCTGTTATAAGCACAAATATAACTGTTGATACTGCATGGATAAGGTCAAAGGGTATGCCTGAAACGATATATGCGGTAATTGTCTGTAAGTTTATATCGGTCGTGTAGGTAAGCACACTTGATATATTCATTATTCCGCCGTAAATAACGATGACTGACAGGAAGGAGTAGATACAAAGGGCGAGCGTGTTGCGCTTTTTCGAGAAGATGATACCTGCAAAAAAGCCAAGAAGTCCCATTGCAAACATCTGCCACGGCGTCCACATACCCTGACCGAACAGCATATTCGATACAAGCATGGAAACCGCACCGACAAGAAAGCCTGCCTGTGCACCGAGCGCCGTTCCGCATATGATAACGATTGCGGCAACGGGCTTGAACTGAGGGAACATAAAGAAAAGCTCCCTTCCTGCGACAGCCGCCGCAGAAAGCACGGCAAGCACCGCAATATCCTTTGCGGACGGCTTCTTTTTTTCGAAGCTGATAAAGAAAGCGGCAAGGCACTCGACAAGCACAGCAAGAATTATCAGCAGATGCTTTCTTGTGCCGTTAGGGATAAAAAGTGTGCCGAGTATCACTGTGAAAGGGATAAGAACGGCGGTTATAATGCCTGCGACAATATCGGACGGAGTAACTTTTTTTGCGGTTACGGGCGGCTTTGCCATTGAGTTTTTCGGAGCGACGCCGATTATAAGCATAATCATCGGAACGCACAGCAACGCATATTGCAGCCAGAACGGCTCTGACGGTATCTCAAAAGGGAATATGCCGGTACCGGCTAAAAGCATAAAAACAAATCCGACACTGCCGAGCGAAAGCATTACCTTTCGGAAAACCGAGAGCTTTTTGCGTTTTTTACGTTGCGGTACAGTTATGTCGGGCTTATCGCCTTTTATGCCGTGAAAACGTCCGGAGAGATCGCCGTAGTTTTCAGCCCTTCCTCCGAGAGAAGCTATAAGCCCTGCGACAGTGTAAACATTATCGCATACGTTTTTGGCGATTTTCGCACTGTCTGTTGTGAAGAATGAAGAATCGGCGAAGAACTGTGACGGTGGCAGAGATACGCTTATTTCGCCGTCAAAAAGCAGGGCGCATATATCCGCCGTTTCGGCACAGAAATCCATATCGTGACTGACAATCACAATCGTTTTCCCGTCTGCTTTAAGCTGTTTCAATAATGCCGAGAACATCTGCTTATATACTGCGTCCGCCGCCTTAGTCGGCTCATCAAGAAGAAGTATATCCGCACCGTAGGAAACGAGCTTTGCGAGCGCCGCCTTCTGCCTTTCACCGCCGGATAAGTCAAACGGGTGACGTGACAGCAGGTGCGTAAGATTAAATGAGGTGGCTATTTCATCGGCATTTCCGGCAAATTCTTCTCTGAGCGTTTCCTTATTGAAAAGCAGGGTAGGGTCTTGCGGAAGAAAACCTATCTTTCCGCCGTTTATCGTTATTTTTCCGCTGTTTTGCTTGAGCGTACCGCAGATAAGGCTTAGCAGGGTCGATTTTCCTGCGCCGTTTCCGCCCACTATTGCGGTTATGCTCCCTTGCTTTATGTCAAGCGAAAGGTTTCTTATAATATCTCTTTTGCTGTTCTTATAGCCGAAAGACAGATTTTTAATGGATATACAGCTTTCTTCCGACAGCGTATCGTCTGCGGCGGCAGGTGATACGAGCGTGTGTTTTTCTCCGTAGGATGTATACCAGTTCTTAGCGGAGGGAACGTCAAGCAGTGGAAGAACATTGCTGACAGATGCGCTTGCTCTTACTCCTGCCGGCATTTCAAAAAGCATAGGGTGATTGTTTTCTGACAGATGCTCTGTAAGAGAGCTTGCGTCACCGTCGTGACACACCTTGCCGTTGTCGAGCATAACCGCACGTTTTGCAACGGACAAAAGACCGCCGAGCTGATGCTCGGCAACGATCACTGTCGTACCAAGCTCCTTGTTTATTCTTACAAGCAGTGAAATAAACTGCGTGGATGCGATAGGGTCAAGCTGTGAGAGCGGTTCGTCAAGGAGCAGTACATCGGGGTTCATAACCATTACAGACGCTAAGTTAATCATCTGCTTCTGACCGCCCGAGAGCTTGTCGCAGTCGCAGTACAGCAAGTCCTCTATGCCGAAGAACAAAGCGGTCTGGGAAACCTGCGAGCGTATTTCGTTTTGTGAAAGTCCTATGCTTTCCGCACCGAAGGCAAGTTCGTGCCAAACCTTGTCGCAGACGATCTGCTCGTCGGTAAACTGCGTGACAAAGCCGGCAAAATGACCGCTGAAAGAAATATTTCCTTTTTGCGTTCCTGCGTCGGCAGGCGCTTTCATAAGATTTAAAAGGGTGGATTTTCCGCTTCCCGAGCTGCCGCAGAGTATTACGAATTCTCCTTTGTTTATTTTAAGCGAAATATCGGAGAGTGCGTTCATATCCGAGCCGGGATAGGAATATGACAGATTTGAAATATTATAAAGTTCCATTTCTTTCCCTCCGTTTAAAACGTGAATAAAGCTCGGCTACAACAGGCATCGCACAGAGTATCAGCCAGAAAACATCCGCAGAAATATCGAAAGCTGTCAGCGGCAGGATAAATTCGGGATAATAGAGATAATAGGCTTTACCGCTTGCAAAAAGAATAATAATTGCGGTTGTGCATATCACGGTCACAGACATTATAATAAAGTCGGACGGCGCAAAGCGGAATATGCTGTAGGCTGTACGTTTTGCTGTACCGTAACTTCTGTATTTCATAGAGCGGGCGGTATATGCACTATGCTCAAGGGTATCCGTTACCGCAACGGAGAGAACGTGAACACCGCTTCTGATACGGCTTCTAAAGTTGCCCTCGTATATATCGTTCCCAACAAAACGCTGAGCCGCCGCCGCTTGCTTTGCCCGTCTTGCAAACATAGGCACTGAACGAAGCGTCATTGATAACAGCAAAGCGAGTGACGGCAGTGCTTTTCCGAGAAGATATACCGTTTTGTCGCTTGTCATACACTTGTTAAGTCCGATAAACCACATAACGAGCGATATTGTCATAGCGCCTGTAAACAGCGAAAAAATAAGCGTTTCAAGGGTGATGCTGTTGCCGCTGGGCAACTTTGCAAGCTCGGTTATGCCTCTGTTTGAAAACAGAAGATTTATAACCGCCGCAAGCAGTGCCATAGGGAGCATTACAAAAAGCGTTCTTGCGGCGGTTTTTCCGTTCAGTAAAAAAGCAAAAACGGCAGAGCAGACAAGAGCCTCAGCCATAAAGACGGGGCTTTGTACTATTGCAGTTATCAGTATCACCGACAGAAAATACATTGCCGCTGTTACAGGGTGTGATCTTTCCATTGTTGCTCCTTAGTTTTGAAGGTCGTAGCCAAGCTCGCAGGTATAGCGGAACGCTATTTTATCGTTGTTTGCGGGCTTGTAAGATGAACAGCCGTAGTTCGGGAAAACGCCGTTTACACTGTACATCCAGCCTGAGCCTTGTCCGCAGTCGAATTCATAAAGGTTGTTTATACCCTCGACATAGTATGAGCTGAACGCAGGGGTGTAGCTTGCCTCCATCTGAATGCCGTTTTCGTCACAGATACGGCGGAGTATATCGTATACGCTTTCACCGCTGTCGAATCCGACCGTTCCGCTGAATATTACGGCATCGTCGGGAACATACTTTTCAAGTCCTTTTTTCAGTTTATCCTTGTTATTAAGTATGGTTTTGCACTCTATAACGAATGTGCAGGTGTTGTCATATTTCTTTATCGGCTTGTCTGGCTTTGGAGTCGTTGATATTACAGATGAAGCGGTCGATATTGTTGTGACTTTTGAAGATGCCGGACTTGCCGAAGATGTCGGGGCAGATGTTAAAACGGGCTTTTCGGTTGGCTTTGAAATGTCTGCGGCAGTAGATGATGTTGATGCGACAGAGGTTATTGTCGTTGTTTCCGGCTTTTCGCTTTTAGGTAAGGTTTGTGAAGAAGTGTCCGTAACGGTTGTTGCGGGCGTTGTCTGAGAATTGCCGTCTGTTTGAAAAGCCGTTGTTGCGACAAGGCTTTCTACGGTTGTAAACGATGATGTTTCGGGGGGAACGTATGATATACCGCTGTTTTCGGCGGCATCTTTTCCCACAACGGCGGAAACTACCGCAATTATCACCACAACGACAAGAGCCAGCCCAAGACCGAGTATATATTTGTATTTATCAAAAATAGCTTTCATTTTTTCTCCGTGAAATATCGGTTATGTAAAAATTGTTCCGCACCTATTTTATCATAAAAACAGGTACGGAACAAGCATTTACATAATAGTTTTACTTATTTGCGCTTTTTCTTCGAAATAAGCATAACTGCGCCTGAGATGAGAACTGCCATACCGCCTGTTACAAGTACGCCTGTACCGGGATTTATGGGATCGTTTTTATCTTCGGGCTTGCCTGAGCATTCGCCGGGCTTTACAGAATCGCCGGGCTGTGCGGGCGTATCGGGATTTTCGGGTTCTGTCGGCTCAGCCTTCGCAGACATTTCGTAAAGTGAAGAGCCGTCCTTTGAAAGCTCATAAGCTGTAAGAGCGAGCGCCGCCTGTTCGGTAGCCATATAGTTTTCTTCGCCGCCGAGTGTGTGGCTGTAGCCGTTTTCTGTAGCGTAGCTTTCAAGTGCGTCGATAAGCGTGATGCCGTCAACGATGAATCTTGAATCTGTAAGCGGATCGATGCCGAGAGCGGCAAGAGCGATAATTACCTGCGAGGTGCTTTCACTGCCGTTTGCATATCTTGCGTTCTCGTCAAGAGATTCTGCAAGGAACTCAAGACCGCTGTCTATAGCCGCATTTACCTTCTCGTCAGCCGCATAGGGAGCGAGTGCCTGTATAGCCATAGCCGTAAGGTCAACGTCTGCGGTATCGCCGGCGAGCGCCCAGCCCTTGCCCGTCATATTGTCAACAATATAAGCGATAAGCTCATCGTGCGTCTTTGCACTGTAATCTGTAGTATCGAATGCTATAAGTGAGAATATAACCGCATTGATACCCTGCGATGTGATATAGTCCATATCGTCAAGACCGCTCAGCAGGTTATAGCCTGCGATGTCTGCGGAATTCTTTCCGAGTGAGGACAGAGCAATTATAACTCTTGCGTTCTCCGTAGGCTTTCTGTCTGAAAGTCTGTCTGAACCGTTAGCCTTTACTGCTTCACAAAGCTCGCTGTAGTATTTTGCCGCTTTGTCGGCAGAGAGCTTTCCTGATCTTGCAAGTGCGATAACCGACCATTCACCGCCGATAGACTGAACGGGGTAGATGTCGTTATCCGCAAGAATACCGAGAACAGTGCTGAAGTGCTCCTTGCTTTTTGTGCCTGCCTGCTTTATCGTGTCGATAGCGGCAAATCTTTTTATTGCCTTGTCAAGAGTATCCGAATTTGTGATCTTATCTCTTAAACGCTCGGGAACTGCCGAGTAAGCGTCCTTTGCCTTTTCAATCTTATCGTTGCTGTCAGCGGTTACATTGCCGATTGCATCTATCGCCTTCATCGCATTGCTTATAACATCAGCCTCAGCCTTAGCGAGAGCTTCTTCTGCGGCTGTTAAGGTTTCGTAGTTTCCTACAAGCGTCTTTGCGTTGTCGCTGAGCTTATCGTAAGCCGTTCTTGCCGCTGTGATGTCGTCATAGCTGTCGAGCGTTACATTGCCTATAGCGTCAATAAGTTCTTCAACCTGCTCAGCCGCCTTTACATCATCGGGAACGAGCTTTAAGTAAGCGTATACGGGCTGTTTTTCGCCGTTCTGAACGATTATTCTGACAACCTTTATTTCAGACCGGTCAAGTGCGATTTTAGCCTCTGTGCCGGAGGCTACACGCTGATTGTTGATATAAATGTTATCATCGTCAGCACCCGATACAGAAACGTTCACGCTTTCCTCGATGCCTGTGCTTATCTCGTAAACACCGTTATCATCGGGAGTGATTTCCTTTATTGTCTTGCCGTTTGCGTCTGTTAAGACTATTTTTCCGGGAAGCGATGTCGTGCCGACCTCTTGCTCGTTTGCAGTTGTTCTTACAACATAAGAAACCTCTGTCGATTTCTCGTTGAATACGCCTGCCCAGATGTTGCTTGCTGTCTGTATCTTTATATAGTGAACGCCGTTTTTGAATGTAACGGGGTTGCCGTTTTCATCTACCGCCCACTTTAAGTCGAAACCGTTTGATTCGGCATTTTCGCTGTATGCGTTTACATTAGTGCCTATCGTGCCGTTCTTGAAGTAGTCAACATAGCCGAACCTTGTCGTGCCTACAAAGGAAGCTGTAGAGCTGTCGCCCTGTATACTGCCCTGAACACTGGGGATAACAACGCCTCTGAGAGTGACAGTATCGCCCTTTGCAAGATCGTTCATATAATAAACGCTGGGTGAAACCCATCTGCCTGTCTGCTTTGAGCCGTCGTTTGAGTTGCCCTGATTGTCTGTCCAGCTTGTTTTACCGTCGGCTGTCTTTTTGTATGTTACTTCGTAATCGGTGATGGTTGTATCTTCGAAATGCTCACTTCCTGCGAGCGCATACCATGTTTTGCCGTCCTCAGAAACATATACCTGTCCGCTTTCAGCCGCACTTCCGCCGCTTACAAAGCTGTTGCCGTAAGCGTAGAAGTCAAGGCCATAGGGGTTTGAAGGGTTATCTGTTACTGGGTTTTCATAGTAATATGTGATATAACCGCCGAAGTTACCGAGTGATTTTATAGTGCCTGCGAGCGTCTGCTCGGGGCCTACACCGTAGGAAACGTTGGTGTACTGGCTGTTGATGCAAAGATAATCAACGACCTTGTCGGGTACGTCATACTTGCTTCTCTTTGTAGCCTTGACAGTATAGCTTTCTGAAAGAGTGCCGTCTGTTACCGTTACAGTAGTGTTTGCGCTCTTGGTAACAAGACTGTAAACGCCGTTTTCATCTGCTGTTGCGGCATCGTTGCCTATCTTAACTGTGCAACCGTCGGCAACCTTGAAATATACTGTGGGGAATTCTGCGTCATTTGCTATAACTATATTATAGCTGAGAAGTGACGGGTCGAATGCGGGATACATATCGCCGTGTTCGCTTTTAAGCTCGGTAAAGTGTACGTTATTTATAGAAACGTCAGCCTTTACGAGCTTTATTTTGTAGCTTGTTATCTTGTCTGCGTCATCAAACTTGTCTGTAAGATAATCGCCGTCAGAAACCACATCTATTGATACTGTAACAGTGCCGTCCTTGCCGAAGGAATATGCGGGAGTTGTTTCGCCGCTTTTAAGCTCTGTATATTCGCCGTCAGCCTTCGCTCTGAAATGAACGTTTGCGGTTTTGCCCTTGAGAGTAAGCGCAACTCCGTCGGTGCCTCCCAAAACATAGGCTGTGTAGCTGTGGCATTCTGCGTTTGTGCCGGTCGTATCGGTCACATTGCCGTTTTCGTCATTTCTGAAAACCGTTCCTTCTGCAAAGCCGTTGTACTTTGTCGCATACAGCTCCCTGCCGGCGGGAACAAGCGTGATGCCGCTTGTGCCTGCGATTTCCGCAGTGTAGTCGTAGGGACGTGTTATGTTGAACACATACTGCGTCTTTATGCTTTCATCGTCAATGTAGCAAAGCTCTAAAATCAGCTTAGTCAAGCCGAAAGGAATATTAGAAATGCTGTTGAAGCTGCCGGACTTTATCTCGTTTCTCTGTGCAACTCCGTTTATATCGGTGTATACCGCATAGCACTTCAGCAGGTCCTTGTTGAACTTAGTTCCGCTGTTGATATAGAAAGATGATGTGCTGTAAGACTTTATCTTTACATCATATTCGAGCTTTTCGGGGTCAAAAGCGTCATTGTCCCAGCCGTCAAGCGAGAAAGCCGAAAGTGCAAAGCTGTCAAAACGTGCGGCGGGTCTTGTGCCCTCCTTTATTGTTACCTTATAAGTGCTTGCTGTTGCACCCTCGCCTACCGTAACGGTGATAACATCGCCGTCCTTTATTTCAGTCGGTTTTGTAAGGCTCAGCGTCTTGTCGCCGATCTTGCTTACTGTCTTGAAATTCTTGTTCAGTGCGGTGGGACGGAAATTGATGCTCTTTGTGCCGAAAGGAACAGTAAGAGTATAATTATAGGTCTTGGCGCTGAATTCGGGGGAAAGCGTGCCGTAATCGCTGCTTATCGCTTTAAGCGATGTATCTGTACCGCTCCAGTCATTGCCGAGGTCAGCACCCCAGTCCATAGTGTACTGCATACGGATTTCATCGCCGCTTGCGAGCTTGCCGTTAGCAACGGTATAGGCTGTTAAACCCTCGTTTGTAAACCAGTCGTTGAGCGTACCCATCCAGCCGCTCATCGAGCCGCCGTCAAATGCCGCAAGGCCTGCAATCTCGCTTATGTAGCCATCGTCTGCGCCCTGCTGAGTAAAGCCGGAGCTTTCGATAGCGTCCTTTATGCAGGTCATTGCGCTTGAGGTCTTGTCAAGCGATACCCACTTGTCGACCTTGGTACCTGTCCACGCAGGAGCGTTACCGCCGCTGACCGCTTCGGTAAACGTTGTGTTTTCTACAATAACACGGACGCTTCCGAGGTCGTCATCGGCAAATACAGTAAAGCTTACCTGCGGTACTGACAGCAGTGCCAGTGAAAGCGCCAGCAGTAAAGCTGTCACTTTTGCTGTAAATTTCTTTACATTTGTCATAGTTTTACCTTCCTTTATTCTTTTTTGCCGTAAGGCTTAACCGTCTAATCTGCGTTTTGCCGCTTTTCTTCTTTGCCTGGAGCGTTCACGCTTTTCACGGCTTTTCTCCTTTGCCGAAACCGCCGGAGGCTCTTTCAGCCCTGCGGCTTCAAGCGCCCTTGTCCACGGTCCCAGCTTCTGCTTTATAAAGCAGACTTCGCTTGGAGTAAAATCGGAGCGTTTGGGCAGAGTGCCAAGCTGTTCATACTTTTCGCAAAGCATAGCGACAGCCTTGCTCATTTTTTCGTCCGCCATAACGTCACCTCCGTAAACAAATACGAAAAACGGCAATAAAAAATGCCTTCACAAAAAAAGTGAAAGCACAACTGATCTTTAAGCACAGCAAATATAAGCCATACGGATATGCCAAAAAAGCATAAAGGTACAGCCTTAGCTGAAGATCGGCTGTACTTCTTCCTCGTCCAAGAGACAATGCCGAAAAATACGGGGGTATTCTGACTTGTGAGCATAGGCTCAGATACAGTAATGACGGTTGCTCCGGATTCTCACCGGATTCCCTATTACCTACCGGGCAAAAAGCCTTTCGTACCGTATTTTCGATATTCGGTTAAGGATAAGTATAGCACATAACGATAAGTAAAGTCAATACAAAACGGGCGTCTGAAAGCGGATTTAAGTTTATTTTTTGGTAGGGGTGATTTTGTATTGACTTTCAAGAAGTATGTTGATATAATGGTGGCAAAATACGATAGGCTTATGGAGGAAGTATAATGGAATCTAAAACAATTAATAACAAAATTATTGAATCACGTTGTTGTGATCTTACTTTCGGAGAGTGCATTAACTTTATGAGAGTACAGCATGGTATGAAAGACACGGATATTGCTAAGCGTATGGGCATTTCAACTAAACGGTTGGGAGAGCTTTGCGAAAGATTAGAAGATCCTAATAATAAACGGCGACAGGACGCAGTATCGGCTGATGAGAGGCGCACAGCACAACTAAGAAAGATTGTTGATGAGCTTGAGGTTAGAGGCGATCACAGATACAGCTACACATCTGAGCCTGATGTTTTCGACGAGAAAGCCGATCCAAACGAATTAACTTACATTCGTATTGACGATGATGATTTTTATGACCTGACAAAACAGATTATAGAGAAGTTTGAACTCGACTTGATGTATAGTCAGGAGAAGCTGGGGGAATGCCTATATATAAAACAGTGCACTTACAATAAAAAATATGTTAATAAAACCGATCTGAAGATTTCAAAATACACAACTGAGCAACAGTACGGTATACTCAGAAACCTGCTTAATCTTATAGGTTATCGTGATATGGCAAGCATGAACTATGTCTACAGAAATCCCGCAGGCTTTGCAGATTGCATTTACCTTCTTGTTAACACCTGGGACTCACTGCAAAATACAGAGAAAGTCAAATACAGAGATATTATATGCAGCCGGAGTGCTTACAAGGAAACCGAACACATTATAGATCTTTTTGATATATATAATGTAACGGATGTTCAAAGAGATGAGATTTTCCGCTTCCTTGTTAGACTTATGGACAGAGGAATTGGAAACGCAAAAATCGGTGATGGGTATGTAAAGGCTTATGCACAGTGCGACTGCGGAAAAGCAATATCGGCGCTTAATGATTATTTTGCAAAAAGAAGAAATACTGCAACCGGCGATGAAGAGCTTGCTGATTTTCTTTCGGCTGAAATGCTGAACAGCAACTGTACAGATCGTTCAGAGCTTACAGCAACGTTATTATATCTCATCAGCGAGATCAGCAAAAGCGAGTATAGTAATTTCCTTGAGAAGTTCATTAATGATTCGGGAATGAGACAGCTTACAACAGTTATAATCTTCGAAATGTGCGGTTATATGCGCCGTCGCAAAAAAATATGGCTGACCTACAAGAACGGGGCTTTTTATCGGATCAAAACGGCGGATATTTTTATGCATAGCACTGAGGTGTTCGAAACTCCGTTATACAATATCGCAAACGCTGTCGATGATAAAGAAATGCTCAGTGAAACCCAGGAACAAATATATAATGATGCAGTAAAACGGTTCACGAAAATGAATCCGGCAAAGCAAAATGTCGTTCTGGAACATATAAAAGCATTTGTTCCGTCAGCTTTTACAATCTGCGATTTATCATATATGGATTGCTACCGTACTATTCGAAGTAATAAATACGATTCAGCAAAAAGAGTAATCGATAAATTGATAAGAAGCGTACATCTCAATACCACTGAGTCTTATTTTCCGATTATAACCGATTGCATAAAAATGTCCGAAAAAACAGAGGCTGTGCAGAATATCAGCGATAAGGGAAAAACTGCTAATAAGCAGAAAAGCAATGCTAAGCGGTATGAGCTTTATGCGAAAGCTTATGCGCTTGTAGGCATAAATCTTACCGATACCGTCGAGGAAAAGCTGAAATTTACAGCGGAAGAATGGAAGGTCTGGGCATTGTATGAGTGCTGCATCAGATCAGGACAGGAGGAACTTCTCGAAATGGTCAAGAAGATAGAGGCAAAGGTCATTCGTGATAATCAGAGAGAGGAAGAAAAGCAGGAGAACGCAAAACAAATCAGGAAAAAACATAGCAAAGAGAAAAATATTGAATAAGTGAATACAGTACGCATACAGACCGCATCGGCAATCCGATGCGGTCTTTCAGTTTGTCAATAAGCCGTATCGTGTTTCCTGTGCAGTTTGTTTTATGCCGGAATAAAAAAATTATTCCGCAATGGTAATTAATACGGAGAGTAAGGTGTGCTATAATCAGCTTGTAAGCAAAAAACGTATCATCAAAAGGAGGTTCATATGGAACTTACATTATCATTTAACAAAAGAATGGTTTGCGGTAAATGCGGCAGGAAACTGAACGAGGACGCTGTTATCTATTACAGCGATAAGAGCTGTGACGTTTATTGCTGTCAATGCGGCGAAGGAAAATACACACATATTGCGGGTAGAAGGGTGATAAAGTACGTCCGTACACCTGACGGGTTTCATCCGGCATTAACGCCCGAAGCGCTTGACACGCTCGAAAATGATATATATTACGCAAAGCCGTTTGGCGAAACCGAAGAAAAACTTATTTACCGGTCAAGCGGATTGTGCAAAATAGACTCCAACAAATCCCTCGATGAAACAATAATCGAATGCACAGATTACAAGGCGCTTATATTGTTTTCTGCCAATGATTGTTTTTCTTTGTATGATGATGATAGCGACGAATACAACCTTGAATGTCATTTAGCGACGTGGATGTATAAGCTGTCGGACGACGGAAAGCAATCGCTACTTGTCGATGATAGTGACTGCGTGGTTGGAATAATTTCGACGAAATGCGTGCCGGCAAACCGTGACGGCTTAGCGGCTGATATGTCGCTTTACAGACTTGTTGACGATTCTTACGAAACAGGGGACCCACCGCCACAGTGCAAAGCGAAAGAACAGACCTGCACTGCGCCTGCTGATGCGGAAAGCATATTACTGAGAGAAACATTAAACGATGATTTTGCAAGGGAAATGCTTAACTATGTTCTCGGCAGGATAAAAGGTCAGGACAATGAGGTACGCAGGGCGGTATACATTGTATATGAGTATCTTAAGTCAATCGCAAGCGGCAAGCCTATGCACTCTGTCAGCTGGATCATCACAGCACCGAGCGGTTCGGGAAAAACGGAATTCTACCGGTCGATAAGAGACTTTTTCAAAGAGAAAAAAATACCTGTTCCTGTGATACAGTATGATATGAGCAGGATAACGGAAACCGGCTTTAAGGGTGCGGAATCGTCAGAGATTCTTAAGCTCGCTTATAATGTAAACGGAACGAGCGGCTATGCGATCTTTTTCCTTGATGAAGCGGACAAACGTTTTATCCCCTCATATTCAAGTAACGGCCAGGATATGAACAGGGCAGTGCAGGCGGAACTGCTCACTATGGTCGAAGGTACGATCCGCAGTATTGACGAAAATGAGCCGTCAACGACCTTTGATACCAATAAGACGATGTTTGTGTTCATGGGTGCTTTTCAGGATCTTCGTGAAAGAAAGGCTGTAAGGACGACAGTACGCACTACGCCGATCGGTTTTACGGGCGGCTCTGAAAACGCTTCTTCTGATTCGGGGCAGTATGTTGATTATTTTTATTCTGATCTGTTCATCGAAGATATGATAGAGTACGGGATGCTGGAAGAGCTTGCAGGAAGAATCACCAGAGTTGTAAACTTCCATCTTATAGAAGAAAGCGAAATGCGTAAGCTGATAAAACTGAAGGCAGAAGAAATATCAAAAGAAGCCGGCGTGATAACCGAATTTTCAAGGAATGCTTATGACGAGCTTTTCGAACAAGCGTATACTAATCTCGGCGTACGCAGACCGATGAATATCATACGGGGCTGTATACAGGACGCACTTGCCAAAATCGTGTTTGATAAAAGCTCCGCTGAGAACGACGAATATATTATCCGTGTTGATTCTGTTTATGAACAGCCGAAGATAAAGCGTTCGTCCGGGCGGAAGATACCGTCTGTAAAACCCTGTGCAAAGAAAAGCGCAGGCGGATTGGCTAAAAATACGAACGGGGTGAAAGTACATAAGCCATAAAGTTATCTGCTTGCAAAGAAGATAAAAACACAAGAAGCAAACATATCGGAGGTATTTTATGAACAGAAATGATTTTTACGAAGAATACGACTTTGACAGTCACGAGAACAAGGTAAGAATAGCGGCGGTAATCGGCACACTTGTTGTGACTGTTGTGTTCGGTGTGGGGGCGTTTATAATCTTCACAACAGGTGCGAAAGATTGGGACAGCGGCATTCTGAATCTGCTCGGCAACCTTGCTTTTTTCTTATTGCTCGGCTTGTCTTTTGCCTGTTACATACCCGGTTTTATGCACGTTTCGTCACTGATCAGAAAAACCCGCATTATAGGCTTGATATGGATATTTATAGCAGGTGTCTGCGGATTTATTTTCCTTATCATAGATATTGTGAAGTTATGTCTCAGAAAGCCGCTGTTCTTCCGCTGGGAGCTGTAATAAGACGGATATAATAAAAACGAGGTGCGTTGGCACCTCGTTTCAGTTTGTAGAAAAAGTCTGTATTTATAAAAATAGAGCAAATTCTCTATCCCTATCCCCAAACCCCTTCCCCTCGGGAAGGGGCTGAGTGTGGGGCTGCCGCCCTCACCCCGCTTGGGGCTACGCCCCAAACCCCATTTTCAAAAATTATATAGGTTTATCGACAGTCTGAAACGAGGTGCGTTGGCACCTCGTTTTGCTATATCATACTATTTATCTTATCAGAACGCAATTCTGTCCTCGATGTACTTCTTCACATCTGCGATAGGCATTCTTTCCTGCTTCATAGAGTCACGCTCACGGACTGTTACGCAGCCGTCCTCAACGCTGTCAAAGTCGTATGTGATGCAGAAGGGAGTACCGATCTCGTCCTGTCTTCTGTATCTCTTACCGATAGCGCCTGCATCGTCATAATCAACGCAGAAGTACTTTGACAGCTCGTCTGCAATCTCGCCTGCCTTGTCTGCGAGCTTCTTTGACAGGGGCAGAACTGCCGCCTTGACGGGAGCTAAGTAGGGGTGGAAGTGCATAACGTTTCTTGTTGTGCCGTCCTCAAGCTGTTCTTCGTCATAAGCCTCTGTGATAACTGCAAGGAACAGACGCTCAACACCGAGCGAAGGCTCGATAACATAAGGAACGTACTTCTCATTTGTTTCGGGATCGAAATATTCCATCTTCTGACCGCTTGTCTTGATGTGCTGTGTAAGGTCGTAGTCGGTTCTGTCTGCAACGCCCCAAAGCTCGCCCCAGCCGAACGGGAACAGATATTCGAAGTCGGTTGTAGCCTTTGAGTAGAAGCAAAGCTCTTCCTGGTCGTGATCACGCAGTCTTAAGTTTTCTTCGTTTATGCCGAGGGACAGGAGCCACTTCTTGCAGTAGTCCTTCCAGAAGTAGAACCAGTCAAGGTCTGTGCCGGGCTTGCAGAAGAATTCAAGTTCCATCTGCTCAAATTCTCTTACACGGAAGATGAAGTTGCCGGGAGTAATCTCGTTTCTGAATGACTTACCTACCTGTGCAACACCGAAGGGTACTTTTTTACGGGTAGTACGCTGGATATTCATAAAGTTTACGAAGATACCCTGCGCTGTTTCGGGACGGAGGTAAAGCTCGCTCTTAGAGTCCTCTGTAACACCCTGGAATGTCTTGAACATAAGGTTGAACTGTCTTATGTCTGTGAAATCAGCCTTGCCGCAGTTGGGGCAGGTGATGCCTTTTTCACGGATATAATCCATCATCTGCTCGTTTGACCAGCCTGCACAGTTTGTGCCGTCAAAGTCCTCGATAAGATTATCCGCTCTGTGACGTGTCTTACAAGCCTTGCAATCCATAAGGGGATCGGAAAATCCGCCGATATGACCCGATGCTACCCATGTCTGAGGGTTCATGAGGATAGCGCTGTCAAGACCTACGTTGTACTTGCACTCCTGTATGAATTTTTTACGCCATGCGGACTTGATATTGTTCTTCAGCTCAACGCCGAGAGGTCCGAAATCCCATGTATTTGCAAGTCCTCCGTATATCTCACTGCCGGGATATATAAAGCCTCTGCCCTTGCAGAGAGCAACCAGCTTATCCATGGTTTTTTCTGTGTTTTTCATGTACGAAATTTCCTTTCATGTTTTGCATTTAAAAGCAGTGCACGGCAACGTATCTGCGCTGTCGTGCTTGTCTGCCGTATAATTCGTTTTAAATAGTGTTTGCCTCCGACCGTTTCGCTGTACAGAAAGGTCGGAATTCATTGCGCCTTACAGCTTTTCGATCCAGCCCATTTCATCGGGGAGCTTGCCGTACTGCATACCTGTCATTGTATCGTAAAGACGCTGAGAGATAGGCCCTATCTTGTTGTTGTTGATAAGCATAACCTTATCGCCCCACTTTAAGTGACCTACAGGCGAGATAACAGCGGCTGTACCTGTACCGAATACTTCATTCAGCTTGCCTGCATCGTATGCGTCTGCGATTTCCTGTATTGTGATTCTCTTTTCGCTTACCTTAAGACCCCACTTCTTGCAAAGCTCTATAGATGACTTTCTTGTGATACCCGAAAGGATAGAGCCCTGGAGTGCGGGAGTAACAACCTCGCCGTCGATTACGAAGAAGATGTTCATAGCGCCTACTTCTTCAATGTACTTACGCTCAACACCGTCAAGCCACAGTACCTGTGAGTAGTTCTGCTTGTGAGCCTCGTCCTGACCGATGAGCGATGCGGCGTAGTTACCGCCTGTCTTTGTAAAGCCCATACCGCCTCTTACCGCACGGACATAGTTTGTTTCAACATAGATGTTAACGGGGTCAAGACCCGAAGCGTAATATGCACCTGAGGGTGACATGATTATCATAAAGTAATACTTATCGCCGGGACGAACGCCGAGGAACGGGTCAGCGGCAAATATGAACGGACGTATGTAAAGCGAAGCACCGTCTGTATGAGGTACCCAGTCCGCATCTATTTTTACAAGCTCGTGGAGAGCCTGTAAGCAATCGTCAACGTTTAACTGAGGGATAACAAGACGCTCAGCGGAGATGTTCATTCTCTTGAAATTTTCTTCCGGACGGAAGAACTGAATGCTGCCGTCGGGAGTTCTGTATGCCTTCATACCCTCGAAGATTTCCTGTCCGTAGTGAAGAACCATAGCGGCAGGTGAAATAGAAATATCCCCGTAGGGAACTATTCTTGCGTCATGCCAGCCCTTGCCCGTGTCATATTCCATAACGAACATATGATCGGTAAAGATGTGACCGAAACCGAGCTTTGTTTCGTCAACGGGCTTTGCCTTAGGTGTTTTAGTTTTCTCAATTTTGATTTCCATTGTAAAAACATTCCTTCCTGAAAGCGATTTTCTCGCCGTAATTTCCGCCATAGCGGCAGCTCGTCTGCCTTATGCAAGCGAAATACCGTTTCCTTTCAGCATCTGTCCGATGAAAGCACAGGGAAATTATGTATGCTTGCAGTACCGACTAATTGTACAAAGAAAATTATAGCACTATTCTTGCAAAAGTTCAATATCTTTTTCACATTATTTGAATTTTTTGAGCGGTTTTCTTTCATCAAAAGTCCGTGCGTATATTATTATGCAAATAAATCGGTCCGATGCCTGTTGAATGGCACCGGACCGATCGCAATATTTCAGGTTACTGCTTGTTTGACATTTCGTAGGATTCGATCATCTTCTTGACCATCTGGCCTCCGATTGAACCTGCCTGCTTTGAAGTAAGGTCGCCGTTGTAGCCGTTGTCCTTAAGGGGTACGCCTACTTCGCTTGCAGCCTGCATCTTGATGCTGTTTAATGCTGCCTTGTTCTTTTTATTGGTACTAGCCATTGTTGTTTTCCTCCGTATTTGTTATGCAGGTCCTTTTGACCTTGCAATATTATTATGTTCGGAGATTTTTTAAATATCAAATGAAATTTTTGGTGAAAAATCAGAACGCAGAAAATACGGCAAACCGTTCTGATTTTGCAAATTACATTGCAATCAGAATTCATCTGTGTTAAAATTAATTAACATATTTTTACGGAGAAATCGCTATGCCTACAGAACTCGAAACCATGAAGCACGCCAAGGAATACATAGACAAGCTCGCAAACGGAATAGACCCTTTTAGCGATAAGCCTGTGCCTGACGGCGATATTATCAATAACGTCAAGCTGTCACGATGCTTTTTCTACATTTCGGGAATACTTGAAAAGGTGATTGAAAACGGCGGAGAGGTGGCTAAGCCGCAAGTCACCGAAGCTGTAAGGCCGCATAAGCGTGGCAGTGTGGTAATAACCGACGAGGCACGGGCAAAATTCAGATGTTTTATAAATGAAGTGTCGCTGTCAACCTTTACCGATATGATAAACAAGCATATTGACAGCGATGTTTCCGTAAAGCTGAAAGGCTGTGCAATTGCCGACTGGCTGACCGTGATAGGTATGCTGACGGAAGAAACACTGCCTAACGGCAAGCTCAAAAGAGTGCCGACCGAAAACGGCATTTCAGAGGGCATGCGGCTTAATGAATATTTCACTCCGGGCGGTTTTCCGAGATACGCAATAATGCTCAGCCCTGCGGCACAGCAGTTTGTGCTTGACAACATAGACGCAATAGCGGAAATGAACGGCTTGCCGAGAGAAAAACGTAACAGACTGCCGTTTGAGGTCACAGACGAAATGCGTCAGAAGCTTACTTCCACGGAGAAATTCGTTACGGCAACAGATATAACGCAGAATATCAATTCTTATGTCGATGAAGAAAAGTCGGGTACGCTTAAAACAGGCTCTGTATCAAAATGGCTCGAAGAACAGGGCGTACTTGAAAACACCGAGCTTCCGAGCGGCAGAAAAACCAGACTGCCTACTGAGCAGGGTGTAAAGCTCGGAATAGAAACAAGGCAACGCACCTCACAGCGTGGCGAAGAGTATACGGCGGTTGTCTATTCAAAGCAGGCGCGCCAGTTCAAACGTTCTCAAGGGATGACGCCACTGGAATTCAGACGTAAAGACGGCGACGGAGTCGGAACGGTTGAGTAATTTGCATAAAGACGAAATCTAAAAATTTATATGAAGATTTATATAAAACACTTGTGTTTTTGCAACACATGTATTATAATAAAAACAAAGGAGGGAACGAGATGAAAGCGAGTATCCGACAGATCAGTGAAATGACCGGATTTTCTCCGGCAACTGTATCCAACGCGCTTAACAATAAACGCGGCGTCAACCATGAAACCGCCGCAAAGATTCTCGAAGCCGCCCATGCCTGCGGATATTTATCCGAAGGCGGAAATATCCACAGCATTCGTTTCGTCATTTATAAAGACAGCGGACAGGTCGTTTCCGATACGCCTTTTTTCTCCGCCCTGATCGAAGGAGTCGAGATGGAAAGCCGGGTCGGGAATTTTGAAACGGTGATCTGGAACCTGAACCGGTCTGCGCCGGATTATGACGAACGCTTAAAACAGCTTCTGACCGATCCGACAAGCGGTATCCTGCTTCTGGCAACCGAGTTGGATGAAGAAGAAGCCGCTAAGTTCAAAAGCGCGCTGGCACCGGTCGTTGTACTGGATAACTGGTTTGAAAACTCCTCTTTCAACTCTGTCCTGATCAGCAACACCGATTCGACCTATGCCGCAGCTGAGTATCTGATCGCAAATGGTCATAAGGAGATCGGATACCTGAAAAGCAACATTAACATCAAAAACTTCTTCTACCGCCAGGAAGGATATGAACGGGCGCTTAAAGCACATGGACTTGAGATCCCGGAAAACGGGCTGATTTCTCTGCCTCCGACGATGGACGGGGCAAGAGTACAGATGAACCGTTTGCTTTCCGCCGGGATCAGGCTTCCCGAAGCACTCCTAGCCGATAACGATATCATTGCTCTGGGCGCGATGAAGGCCATGCAGGATCACGGGATCCGGATCCCTGAGGACGTATCGATCATCGGGTTTGATGATCTTCCGTTTTGCAGCATCACGACCCCCGGCCTGACCACCATTCATGTTTATAAACAGGAAATGGGACGCACAGCCGTCCGAAGGCTTCTGGAACTGATCCGGAACGGCGACCGGTTTGTGACCAAATCTCAGATCTGTACTGAGTTTGTTGAGCGGGGAAGCGTGTGCAAACGCACTGACTGACCGCTTATTATAAATGCCGACAGTCTCTAATTTCAGAAAGGAAGGAATTTTTATGACTCCTGCAAAAATCAAAATCGGTTATGCACCGACCAGACGCAGTATCTTTTCCGCGCCTGCAGCTATTGAATACCGCAATCTGACCGCAGATCGTCTGCGCGAACTGGGCGTGGATTTTGTTGACATCACCGATATCAATAAAGAAGGGCTTCTCTACGATGACAACGATCTGCCCGCAATTGTGGAAAAATTCAAAGCCGAGAAGGTTGACGGTATCTTCTTCCCTCACGGAAACTTCGGCACCGAGTACGAGGTCGCAAGACTGGCCAAGGAAATGAATCTTCCGGTTCTGCTCTGGGGTCCCCGCGATGAATGTCCCGATCCCGAAACCGGCGTCCGCCTGAGAGATTCCCAGTGCGGCCTGTTCGCGACTGGTAAGGTTCTCCGCCGTTTCCGCGTACCTTTCACCTACATGACCAACTGCAACCTGACCGATCCCGAATTTGAGCGGGGAATCAAGGACTTCCTTGCCGTCTGCAATATCGTCCGCACCTTCCGTCATACCCGCATCCTTCAGATCTCGACCCGTCCGTTTGACTTCTGGAGCACGATGTGCAACGAAGGTGAGCTGCTTGAGAAATTCAACATCCAGCTTTCGCCCGTTCCGATGACCGAACTGGTTCAGAACGTCAACAAGGCAAAAGAGGAAAAAACGCTGGTCGAAGCCTGCGTCGCTTATATGCGAATGAAGATGGACATCCACGTCACCGAGGACGAGCTTTACAATGTAGCCGCTATGAAAGTTGCGATCGAAACGATGGCAAAGAAATACGGTTGCAACGCCGCTGTTATTCAGTGTTGGAACGCCCTTCAGGATGAACTTGGCGTTATGCCCTGCTGTGCAAACTCCCTGCTCTTTGATGAAGGCTTCCCGGTCGTCTGTGAGACCGATATCCACGGTGCGATCACTTCTCTGCTGATTCAGGCTGCCGGTATGGACGAGCATCCCGTATTCTTTGCTGACTGGACGGTTCGCCATCCTACCAACGACAACGCTGAGCTGCTTCAGCACTGCGGCCCCTGGCCCCTTTCTCTTGCTAAAGAGCGTCCTCAGCTGACCTATCCGCTGGCATTTGATTACCCCGGTGCGGTTGCTGCCGAGTGCAAACACGGCAACGTTACCCTCTGCCGTTTTGACGGCGACAACGGCGAATACAGCCTGCTGCTCGGTACCGCTAAAGGTATTGACGGTCCTTACACCAAGGGTACCTATCTCTGGGTCGAGGTCAAAAACTGGAAGAAGCTGGAGGCAAAGATTGTCGAAGGCCCCTATATTCATCACTGTGCCGGTATTCACGGCGATGTTGTCGCGAGACTTTACGAAGCCTGCAAATACATCGGCGTCAAGCCCGACCTTTATGACGATAACGACGAAGAAATCAAAGCATATCTTCGCGGCGAATAAATGAAGGAGAGCCGGGAGAAAAGAGTATCTCTTCCGACTCCTGATCAGAAAAGGACACAGACTTATGAACCTGAAAGCAAACTCTTACAAACTGCGTCAGGATATCCTCGATATCGTCTACCACGCAAAGGGCGGACATATCGGCGGTGACATGAGCGTAATCGATACGCTCAACGTCCTGTATAACAAGCAGATGAATGTTACTCCCGAGAATTTTCATGATCCCGATCATGACCGCTTTATCCTCAGTAAAGGTCATACGGTTGAGGCACTTTACGCTGTTCTCTGCCAGAAAGGATTCTTCCCCCGCGAGGATTTGAAAACGGTTTCCCAGTATCTCTCCAAGTACATCGGTCACCCCAACAATAAAGTCAATGGTATCGAGATGAACTCCGGTTCTCTCGGCCATGGTCTGTCGGTCGCGATCGGTATGGCACTCGCCGGTAAGATGGACAAGCGCGATTACCGCGTATATGTTGTCATGGGCGATGGTGAGCTTGCCGAAGGAAGCGTCTGGGAAGGCGCCATGGCCGGCGGTCACTATAAGCTGGACAATCTCTGCGCCGTCATTGACCGAAACCGTCTCCAGATCTCCGGCACGACCGAATATGTTATGAACCAGGAAAGCCAGGAAGAGCGTTGGGCGACCTTCGGTTGGCACGTCATCTCGATCGACGGAAACGATGTTGATGCGTTGGATCGTGCATTTGACGAAGCAAAAGCCACCAAAGGCAAACCCACCCTGATCGTTGCCAACACCACGAAGGGCTGCGGCGTATCCTTTATGGAAAATAAAGCTGCATGGCATCACAAAGTTCCGACTCCCGAAGAATACGAACAGGGTATGGCGGAACTGAAAGCAAAGGAGGCTGCGGCAAATGAATAAGATTGCGAATAAGCAGGTGATCTGCGAAGTTCTGATGGAAAAGGCTAAAGAGGACAGAGACGTTGTTGTTCTCTGCTCCGACTCCCGCGGAAGCGCTTCGCTGACTCCGTTTGCCGATACATATCCCGACCAGTTTGTTGAAGTTGGCATCGCTGAGCAGAGCCTGGTTTCGATCTCTGCCGGTCTTGCTAAATGCGGCAAAAAAGCCTATGCGGCTTCTCCCGCATGCTTCCTCTCGACCAGAAGCATGGAACAGGCGAAGGTTGACTGCGCTTATTCCCATACCAATGTTAAGCTGATCGGTATTTCGGGCGGTGTTTCCTACGGCGCGCTCGGCATGACCCATCATTCGGCGACCGATATTGCTGACATGGCATCGATCCCCGGAATGCGCGTTTATCTTCCTTCCGACCGTTTCCAGACCCGTAAGCTGATGGAAGCGCTTTATCAGGACGATCAGACCGCTTATATCCGCGTCGGCCGCTACGCCGTTCCGGATGTTTACTCGGAGGACAACTGCCCCTTTGAGATGGATAAAGCGACCGTTATCGGCGAAGGGACGGATGTTGCCATCATCGCCTGCGGTGAAATGGTAGAAGCAGCCGTTGCCGCTTCCAAAGAACTGAATGAGCAGGGGATCTCCGCCGGTGTGCTCGATATGTACTGCGTCAAGCCGCTGGATGAACAGGCAGTTATCCGTGCAGCTGAAAAAGCAAAAGCTGTGATCGTAATCGAAGAGCATACCCGGATCGGCGGACTCGGTTCAATGGTCTGCCAGATTGTCGCAGCCAATGCTCCCCGTAAAGTCACCTGCATGGGCCTGCCCGATGCTCCTGTTATCACCGGTAATTCCCGCGAGGTCTTTGACTATTATCATCTGAATAAAGACGGTATCATTGCTGCCGCAAAAGAACTGTTAAAATAAGCGATTGTTCCTCCCGCATCGGATCGACATATCCGGTGCGGGAGGGGAAAGGACTGGTTTTCAGCATGAAATATATTCTGGCGATTGACCAGAGCACTTCCGGAACCAAAGCCCTTCTTTTTGACGAAGACGCCCGGCTGATCGGCCGAAGCGACCTTCCGCATAAACAGAAGATTTCAGAAAACGGATGGGTCGCGCATGATCCGATGGAAATCTGGGAGAACACCAAAGGCGTTGCCCGTGCTATTATTGAAAAAACCGGCATCAACAAAGACGAAGTCATTGGCATTGGCATCAGCAACCAGCGCGAGACGGCTCTGGTTTGGGATCGCGATACCGGCCTTCCGGTTTATGATGCGATCGTATGGCAGTGCGCACGCGGTGCAAAGATCTGTGAAGGACTGTCTGATTATGCCGAAATGGTGCGCGAGCACACAGGTCTGCGGCTCTCTCCATATTTCTCTGCGGCAAAGATCGCATGGGTTCTCCAGAACGCTGGCGACCTTTCCGGCAGACACCTTTGCTGCGGCACGATTGATTCGTGGCTCGTCTTTAAGATGACCCACGGAAAAGAATTCCGATGCGATTACTCCAACGCTTCCCGTACACAGCTTTTCAATATCCGTACCCTTTCCTGGGACAGTGAGATCTGCTCGATCTTTGGAATTGACCCGGAGACGCTTCCGACTGTGACCGACTCCGACGGTCTTTACGGTTATACCGATCTTGATGGGTACTTTTCCAAAGAAATCCCGATTCACGGCGTTCTCGGCGACAGTCACGGCGCTCTCTTCGGGCAGGGCTGTCTGACTCCTGGCATGATTAAAGCGACCTTCGGAACCGGCTCCTCCGTTATGATGAATATTGGTGAAAAACCGATCTTCTCTGACGCCGGTATCGTAACCTCGCTGGCATGGAGCATGGGCGGGAAAGTAAACTACGTCTTGGAAGGCAACATCAACTATACCGGCTCGGTTATCAAATGGCTGGTCGATGATGTGAAGCTGTTGGGTGCTTCCCGCGAATCGGGCGAATTTGCTGCAAAGGCCAATCCCGAGGATACGACCTACCTCGTTCCGGCTTTCTCCGGGCTGGGCGCCCCCTATTGGGACAGTGAGGCAAAGGCCGCAATCGTCGGTATGACCCGCAGCACCGGAAAAGCCGAAATCGTAAAGGCGGCGGAAGAATGCATTGCGTATCAGATCACCGATCTTGTTCTGCTGATGCAGCAGGAGTCCGGTCTGCCGATCACTGAGATCCGGGTAGACGGCGGTCCGACTAAAGACAAATATCTGATGCAGTTCCAGTCGGATATGCTTTCGATCCCGGTTGCAGTTCCGAAAAACGAAGAACTTTCGGGCATCGGCGCAGCTTATGCTGCCGGTTTTGCTCTGGGGCTGTGGGATCAGTCTGTTTATGAAAAAGAAGAACGCACCCGCTATCTGTCGAAGGTGGACGAATCTTCCCGTAAAAAGCGCTATGACGGCTGGAAAGCGGCTGTCGCAAGCGTTCTGACCAAATGACAGAAGTGTAATTATCATGAAATTCTTTATCGACACCGCCAATATTGAAGAAATCCGTAAGGCAAACGACATGGGCGTTATCGCTGGCGTTACCACCAATCCTTCTCTGATCGCCAAATAAGGCCGCGACTATGCGACCGTTCTGAAAGAAATTGCCCAGATCGTTGACGGCCCGATCTCCGGCGAGGTCAAAGCGACCACTGAGGACGCTGAAGGCATGATCGAAGAGGGAAGAGCAATCTATGCGCTCGACCCCAAGCACATGGTCGTTAAGATCCGATGACCGTTGAAGGCTTGAAAGCCATCAAGGTTCTCTCCTCCGAAGGAATTCCGACCAACTGCACGTTGATCTTCTCCGCAAACCAGGCACTTCTTGCCGCTCGTGCAGGTGCTGCTTATGTCAGCCCCTTCCTTGGCCGTCTGGATGATATTTCTCAGCCCGGCATTGAGCTGATCGAAACGATCACCGCCATGTTCTCCCGTTTCCCCGAGATCAAGACCGAGATCATCTGCGCGTCTGTCCGCAACCCGATCCATGTTACCGATTGCGCTCTGGCCGGTGCGGATATCGCGACCGTTCCTTACAAGGTCATTGAGCAGATGACCAAGCATCCGCTCACCGATCAGGGCATCATCAAGTTCCAGGATGACTACCGCAAGGTATTCGGTGATAAATAAGCTTTACTGAATATTGAAAAGGGAACCGGAAAATCGCCCCTTCTTTACTTGTGCTTATACAATATGTAAATATGTATCGGCTCAGCCTCTGATATTATAATCTTCTGCAAGAAGCACAGACGCTCTTGCGAGCTTGTGCAGATAAACAAACGGTCCGATAATGATAAGGCTTCCCAGAACGTTCCATAGCCAGTAATCCGAAGCACCGAAGGAATATGCTATACCACGTCTTGCAAGCTCGTTGCCCATTCTTGAAGAAAGGTTATGGAACCATACGATAAAACCGATACCTAATGTAAGCGGCCCGATGATAAACGCCATAAGGCAGTAGTGCATTGTCTTTCTTCCGTCAAATCTGCTTGCGATAAGATTTATATCTTCTGAAATTCCCGAAAAGAAAACTAACGGATAAATTCCGAAAGTTATAATTGTTAACAGAATCAGCTTAATCAGACCTCTGTGTGTATTGAGCTGTCTTACCGGTCCGTAGCTTTGCTGATACTGCGGTGCAGGCTGCTGGTACTGCGGTGCGGGCTGCTGGTACTGCGGTGCAGGCTGCTGAAAGTTCTGTTCAACAGGCTGCTGATAATTGTTCTGTTCGTTCATGCTTATACCTCCCTGAAAGTTTTCTTTATAATAACATGATATTGGATGAATGTCAATAATTTGATTTAATAAAATTAATCTTTAAGACAGCTTATCAAAATGCCGCAGATAAAAATATCGTTCTTATCCAAAACAGTTGACAGAGTGAAAAACCGGTGCTATAATGCTATAATATGAGCATTACGCAACAAGTGTTACAGAAAAACCCATATCACGAGGTGATATTATGCCACCCAGGGCAAAATATACAAGAGAAGAAATAACCGAAATAGCGCTTGGGATAGTTGCCGAGAGCGGTGTTGAATCGCTGAATGCAAGAAGCCTTGCAGAAGCTATGGGAACATCGACACGCCCTATCTTTACAGCGTTCAGAAATATGGAGGAGCTTGAAAGCGCTGTCCGTGAGTCCGCTATGAAAGTATTCGGACAGTTTGCGGAAAAAGAAACGCCTGATATGCCCGCATTCAAGCAGGTCGGCATACAGATGATCACTTTTGCAAAGGAAAAGCCGAAGCTGTTCAGACTTCTTTTTATGAAGGAACAGGCTCATACTTTCAATTTCGAGGAAATGTTCTCGTCTATGCTCGGCGTTACGGCTGACAAGTGCATTGAGTATATAATGAACGATTACTCGCTTTCAAAAGAGGACGCAATGACTTTGTTCAGACACGTCTGGATATTCACCTACGGTATAGGTGTATTGCTTTCATCCAACATCTGTCTGTTCAGCGAAAACGAGATTTCGGATATGCTGAGCGTTCAGTTCAGAAGTATGCTGATTATGATAAAGTCCTCACATGCGGCAAAGTAAAACCCGATATACATCCCGATCTGTTTTATGGCAGGTCGGGAATTTTTTTATCCTTTTTTCCAAACATTTTTCTATCCATACATAAATAATGTTGCAAACGGTGTTTTAATATACTTGAAAAACGAACATTGCAATGTGTTTTCAAGCGGTTTTCAAAGCTCTTCCCCAAGACTTTTTGCGTGGAAAAGGGCAGAAGAAAAGATGCGGTCAACAGTATATAATAAAGTTATAAAATTACAGATTTCGGGAGATGTCATGGATAAGGATAACAAATCGGAATCGCTTAACGGTGTGTATGGGACGATATGTGAAATTATCGGCTTTGAAAATACCGTTAAGCTGTACAATCAGATGAAGGGCAGTCAGATAAATTTCCCCACACGGCTTTATTCTAAGGAATATGTCGCACTGGAGGCGGAAAAAACCTATGACGGCTCATCTGATTCGCTTAATAAGATAGCCACCGAGTATAACTATTCGGAGAGGACTATAAGAAAACTTCTGAAAAAGAAAAACGAGGAGGAATAAGTATGGAACAGGGAAGTTCGAAGAAGAACAACATAATCGTACTGTGTGTTGTTATTGCAGTAATAGCTGTCGCACTGGTTGCCTATTTTGTAATAAGCGGTCAGAAGGATAACGGTCAGCCTGCGGTCAGTGCAACAATGGAACTGAACACCGTCAACATTTACGGTGCCTGGTACAAGAAAGCTGGCGACAGCACATACGAACTGAGATTCAAGGACAACAAGGAGCTGTCATATAAGCAGACGGCGGCAGATGGCACGGTCACGGCACAATCCGACGAGGGTACATACGATATAGCGGACGGAAAGCTGATACTTACAATAGTTGCAGGCGGTCAGACCTACAGTGACACCTGCATAGCAAACGTAAACGAAAAGCAGATGTCGCTCGTGACTGAGGCAAACGGCAGTGGGCTTTTCGGCGGTATCTACGACAAGGACGGAGCGGATTATTCCGCACCCGATATTTCAGATGATGAACCGTCAGAAGCACCTGATACCACATCGGCACAGACAACAGCGGTCACAACAGCCGCACCGGAAACGACAACTACAACGGCTCCTGTGACCGAAGCTCCGGAGAGCAAGCCGGCGGAGAACAGAACAATAGAGTTGCCGGATAATATATCAAGGTTTTTCCTTCATCTATATAAAGATGAAGAATTTGCAGGTGTGTATACTCAGGACGAAAAGGCAGGATATTTGGGCTATGCATGTTACTTTACCGATGATGGAATGAGCGTATTGTATGAGTACAGCGGTGGATATGGTGCAGGTAAGGCTCTGAGAGTGAATTGTAGCGCATCTCAGTTTTTCCCGCAGTTTGACAGTAACACGAAACTCAGCACGCTTATTGATTACTTGAATAAGAATTACGGAGACAAACTGAAAGATATTTCCGGTGATGGCACTGCATTTTATCAGTATCAGGACTTTGACTATGTGATTACTTTCAGTGCCTCAACTGCTGACGGTGCCGATCCGACATTAGATGATATACAGGTAAACGTACACACTATTCAGAATTTCTACAGACAGGATGTTTAATTAGTGACGAGGTGTAATTATGAAAATGAACAAGGAATTTATACTTAAAAATCTTATGGGAATTATATGTGCCGTGATAATTCTTGCACTGTTTCTTCCCTTTATGTCGGTAAAGGCGGAGGTTTCTGTCGGAGGATTCGGCGGCGGAAGCACCGATCAGTCGATGAACGGCTTTTCGCTTGTGACGGACGGTGGATTTTTCGGCTTTGCGTTTATACTTTGCCTTGTGGCAGTAGCGGTAAGCTGTTATATCCCTCAGCTGAAGCCTTTCAGAAAGATTATATCCGCTATAGGCTCGGTTGCAGGTATCGTCTGCCTGTTCATAGCACCCGGTTCGGCGGCATCGGCAGTAAATGCGGCGGCAGGCGGAGCGACCGCAGGCACGGGAGTATCCGCAAAGGTAGAACTTAACTATCTTATAGGCTTCTGGATAATACTTATTCTTATGCTCGCCCTTATAGCAATGTCGGTAATACAGTTCTTAGGACTTAAGGGCAACAAGGTATTTGACGCAGTAAACTCAGCCGAAGATAAAAACGGCACTGCGGGCGTATCTCTGCCGTCAATAAACACTGACGGAATAAAATCGGCGATAGGTTCAGTAAATGCCGACAGCATAAAGAATATGGCACAGAATGCCGCAGGAAGCATCGCAGGTGCGGCAGGAAATCTCAAGGATAAAGCGTCACAGGCGGCGGCAAATATGCAGAATCATTTAGGCACAGCGCCTGCAAAGAAGGAAGATCCGAAAGCGATAATGGAGCAGATAAAACAGCTTCACGAAATGAAAGAAAACGGTATACTGACGGAAGAAGAATTTGCAGAAAAGAAGAAGGAGTTCCTTGAACGGCTGTAAGCGATTGAATTCCTGCCATAAATAGTGTATAATTATATATACTATGATATACAAAAACGGAGGAACGGCAATGGGAAAAACGTCAAACTGCCTTAAAATGCTGCAGGTCTTAAGCTCGGGCAGAGTGTATAAGGGTCAGGAGCTGGCTGATATTCTTGAAACAAACGTCCGCAATATAGCCGAGTACCGCTCAGAGCTTGAAATGGCAGGCTATTATATAGAGGGTATCCCCGGCAAATACGGCGGATACCGTCTGATAACGCAGAGCGTGATTCCTACGGTAAGGCTCAATGAAGCAGAACAGCGTGCGTTATCCTCCGGAGCGGAATATCTTAAGAGCCGCAACGATTTTCCTTACTCAAGCGATTATGAAAAAGCGATGGGAAAGGTCTTTGCGGCGGTAAAGCACGAACAGCCGCAGGAAATATCCGTTGCCAACCGTTTTCCACTTGCCGTTGACGAGCAGGAGCTTAGCAGACGGTATGATACGGTGGCACAGTGCATCGCTCACAGAAAAGAGCTTGAGATGGATTATCTGTCGCTGTCAAACAAGGTGTCGCACCGCCGCTTTGATCCGTATAAGCTGTTTATGTATAACAATGCGTGGTTTATGCTGGGATATGATAAAAAGTCATACGAGATCCGCTATTTCAAGCTGAGCCGTATTCAGTCGATGGTTGTCACGGAAAACCGCTTCACAGTTCTTGCGACATACAAGGAAAGCGACTATCTTGACGATTTCGGTATGAAAAAGAACGGCGAATGGTATGAGATAGTTATGCTGCTGCACGGCAGATATGCGATGCTCGCCCGTGAACGTATCTACGGCAGAGATCAGACGGTTACGCCGATAGACGAAGATACAACAGAGCTTCGTTGCACAATGCAGAATGAGGAGAATATCATGTGCTTTGTGATGGGGTTCGGAAGTCACTGCGAGGTCGTTTCACCGCAGTGGTTGAAAGACAGGGTGAAAGACGAGGCGGAAAAAATATTATCGCAAAGTATGCGGTAATCACATTATGCAAAAAATCACCCGATGCTAAAATGCATCGGGTGATTTCAGGCTGTCGAAAAACCTCTTGTAAATATTAAAAATGGGGTCGCAGGGGCGAA
>ERZ772831.335-NODE-335-length-49813-cov-20.400559_pt1 | contig 49813 bp, 38 predicted proteins | sample MGYA00580858_ERZ772831 | MGnify/ENA primary metagenome ERZ772831 (study PRJEB29015, sample SAMEA2737694) | human gut metagenome | biome: human gut; feature: human-associated habitat; material: faeces | place: China | collected 2012 ... | reverse complement strand
CAGAGTCCCGCAGGGACATCCGGTAATCGTGGATTATTTCTATCATGAGGAAATCAGAGGGACAGAGAATACCGGAAAAAGAAATCGCTAACTTCCTGTTTGTAAAACAGAATAACCCATACATAGCCGTCGAGGTTTCAAAAGGACTTCGGCGGCTGTTTTTATATCCCGGAGGTGATGAAAAACATGATTGTAAAAGCAAAACCGCAAACATAAAACTACGGAAAGGAACGGTCTATATGGATAAAAGTAAAATCAAGCGGCTTGCCGATTACGCTATCAACGAGTGCTGCGACCATTCGGAGGATTGCTATTGGACGATCTCCTATGACGAGCTGTATTACCACTTTGGCGCGGAGGTTTCCGACACCAATGAAAACGGCAAACTGCTGGAAGAAGAATTACGGCAGAGAGAAGAAATCAACGAGCTCATCATGACCGAGGACTGTATCGAGATGACCTGCCACCTGCAGTACTGTCATAACTGCCAAGGGAATCCGGTGAGTCTGCTCTCCGTTCTCGGCTGTAACATTTATGACGAACACGAAACCGAACACCACCATGAGCCTGCGAACGAATCCTCCGATGAGGACGAAACGCAGGCTCTTTCTATGTAAAGGAGAACATGATATGAAAAAGACAACCTTCAATATCTCATTTGACGAGGACAAGGCATCCGCCCTTGTCCTTTATCTTTCACAGAAAGGCACGACCGCCGAAGCGGAACTCGAAAGAGCGCTGGACGCTCTCTACACCAAAACCGTGCCTGCGGGTGTGCGTGATTTTATCGATATGAAATCCGGCACCGTTTCTTCCTCTGCCGTGCCGAAGTCGAGAAAGCCGAAGCCCCCGAAAACCGAGCATACGGAAGTCAGCGAGGTAAGCGCCAATGAACGACATTGATATTACCCTGTACCTTAACGAATACCGTGTGCGCGCCTTGGCAGAAGCGCTCGGCAGTCAGACTGCCGAAACGGTCGAGGATAAATTGACTGAGGCGTTCGACACGCTCTATCAGGAGTATGTTCCCGATGAGCAGCGCGCCTCCATCGAGGCAAGGATTGAAAGAGAGAACACCGCAGAACAGGCACGGCCGGAAACCTCCCGACGCTTTGCGGTCTACCACATCCGTGAAAACGGTGATGACTGTCACTTCACAAGCGACTACTTCCGCACACCGCTGCAGGCTGCGTATCGATACCGTCTCTATGAGCGCAGCGAGTTATCCGCTGCCCCCGAAACCTTCGCCGCCGCTTTTATTGAAACGAATCCTGTCAGCCTTGAATACTTTGGCAAGGTCTGTGCAGATATCCATGCAGACGACCGAGTCACTGCGCTGCTCGAATTTGATTTGGACGAAGGGCGGGTCAGTGTTTGCGACAGCACGGATAACGAGTGGCAGACCTACTCTCTGCATGATTTTTCCGTTGCGGCCTACAAAGCGTTCCGCTCCGATTACCGCAGCGAGGAATGCCGCCGTGAGATTTTCAACAGCAGCCTCGCCGGAAAGGAAGTGGATCTGTCGGAAACCGATGACGAAGCCGAGGCTCCGACGATGCAGATGTGACCGCCGTGTCAGCCCCTGTGTCGCCCCGTGTGGAGAGAAAAAGCCCCGCATCGGGTAAACACAAGCCCTGCAAAGGCAAAGCGCCGTTTGGGACGGTTTTCGCACTCTTTTGCGGAAATCGGCAGGCGGTACGAAAATAAGCAGGAGAAAGCGAGGGGTTGCCTTGCTTTCCCTCGCAGGACACAGCGGACGGCAACGCCGACCGCATAAGGCTTTGCAGGGATTTTGAGGGCTGCAGAGAAAACCGACCTTTCGGGGTTGCTCGAATTTCAGCCTCGCTGATTTAGGGGTTGCTGTTTTTGAGCGAAAAATACGGCAGAAAAAGGAGATGATTTGAGTGCCGACGCCGAAAAACAAACGCAAATTTGCACTGTGGCTCTATCCCGAAACGCTTGAAAAAATCGGGCAGCTCTACACCGCAGATGACTGCCGCAGTAAATCCGAATTCATAGAAAAGGCGGTGCAGTTCTATATCGACCACCTCACCGCCGAGGATCAGCGCTCCATGCTGCCGAACGCAATGCTGTCCTCCATGAAAAGTATTGTTGCCGAGAGCGACAACCGCATCAGCCGATTGCTTTTCAAGATGGCGGTGGAACTCGCCGTCACAATGAATGTGGTGGCAGCAAACAGCGACATCGACGATATTACTCTCGAACGGCTCAAGGGCGAATGCGTAAAAGAAGTAAAAAGGCTCAACGGCAATTTCACTTTCAAGGACGCAAACGATTGGCAGCGAGGTTGATAAATGGCGCGCCTAATTACGAAATTCAAATACCTAAAGCCGGAGGACAGAAAAAATGTCGGCGGCTATGCGGAGTACATCGCTACCCGTGAGGGCGTTGAAAAGATAGATGAGTCAAAAAGAAATGCTCCTGCAACAAACAAGCAAAAGCAACTGATAAAGAAAATCCTCTCGGACTTTCCCGACAGCAAATCCTCGTTGGAGTATGAGGACTACCTCAAAGAGAAAACAGTCGGTGCGGCTTCGGAATTTATTACCCGAATGCTTGAGGAAAATGCCGATGAGATGATGCACACCACAACCTATGCCGACTACATTGCCACCCGTCCCCGTGCGGAACGATTCGGCTCTCACGGACTCTTCACCGATGACGGCGTGGCGGTGGATCTGCAAAAGGTGTCGGACGAACTCAACGCTCACACGGGAAATGTGTGGACGGCAATCGTGTCGCTGCGCCGAGAGGATGCCGAGCGACTCGGCTTTGATAACGGCAGCCGATGGCGAGATATGCTCCGGTCGCAAGCACAAACGCTCTCCGAAAACCTGCGGATACCCATGAGCAACCTCCGTTGGTTTGCCGCATTCCACAACGAAAGCCACCACCCCCATATTCACTTGATAGCCTACTCGATAAATCCAAACGAAGGCTACCTCTCGGAAAAAGGCGTGATGGCTTTGCGTTCGGCCTTCGCCAAGGATATATTCGCACAGGATTTGCTCTGCGAATATAAAAAGCAGACAGAACACCGTGACGCACTCAAGGTGCAGAGCCGTGATGTACTCGCCGAACTCATAGCCAAGATAAACAGCGGCACCTATGACAATCCACAGGTGGAGGATCTGTTGCAGGCACTCGCCAAGAGGTTGGCTGTGACCAACGGTAAAAAGCAATACGGCTATCTGCGCAAGGACATCAAGGAAATCATCAACAGCATCGTTGACGAACTCGGCAAGGACGAACGCATCGCAGCTCTCTATGATTTATGGTACGAGTCAAAGGAAACCGCACACAAGGTGTACAGCGAAAGTCAACGGGAACGGCTGCCGCTGTCGCAAAACAAGGAATTCAAATCTGTGAAAAATATGGTGATAGCCGAGGCGATGAAATTAAATCTGCCGACAGCTGAGATCGAGGAAACAGACGAGCCTGTCGAGCCGGACTGTGAGCCGACCGCTGAGGAAGCCGAAAGCCCCGATCCGCCGCCTCCGCCTATGGACGAATATGAAAGAACGGTCGCAGACGCTGACAAAGGCAACAAATGGTCGCAGTACCGTGCGGCAAAATTCATGCTCGACCGTGACGGCGACCACTATGATCCGAAAAAGGCTGTGGAGTATCTTACCAGATCCGCCAAGCAGGGCTACACCGTTGCAAAATATATGCTCGGAAAATTGTATTTGCGTGGCGAGGATGTGCCGAAACAAATGCTCCACGCTTTGCATTGGCTTGAAAGCGCCGTCAAAGACGATAACCCATACGCCGAATATCTGCTCGGCAAGACCTTCCTCAAGGGCAAGGATATAGAAAGAGATACCGAACGAGCCGAGAGCCTGCTGAGCCGCTCCGCAGAGCAAGGAAATAAATATGCGGCGTACACCCTCGGCAAGGCATATCTTGACGGAGATGTCCTTGCTCAAAGCATTGACGAGGCTGTGCGCCTGCTGAATCTGTCGGCATCAAAGAACTTTGCTCCGACACAGCTTATCCTCGGCAGACTGTTATACAAAGGCGAAGTCATACCAAAAGATATAAAGAAAGCTGTAGAATGGCTTGACCGTGCTGCCGCGCAGAAAAATCCCTATGCGGCGTACCTTGCAGGCAAGATATATCTGACCGAGGATGAGGTCAAAAATGTTCAAAAAGCCCTCCGCAGCTTTGAGAATGCCGCCGAAAACGGAAATAACTATGCCGAATACCAACTCGGCAAAATTTATCTCTACGGCAAAGACATACCAAGAGATACCGACAAGGCGATGTACTATCTTCATCTTGCCGCCGAGCATGGCAATCAATACGCAGCACAGCTCATCCACAGCATTCGTGTCAACGGAAACTGGACGGCAGCGCTTGCCTCACTTCGTCTGCTCGGACACATGGCTCGTGTCATCCAAAACCGCTTGGAGGATGAGCGCAGAGGCAGAGAAAACAGCATCGACCGCAAGCTGCGGAGAAAAATCGAGGAGAAAAAACAGGCTCATGGACTCAAACAATAGTGGTATGCGATACAGAAAAGCAGCCTGCGAATTGTTCCGCAGGCCGCTCCGTATTTGCTTATTTTCTGTATGCGCTGATCCTCTTCCAGTTTGCGGGGAATCCCATCATACCGTAAACCGTGGTTTCCGACAGCGAAGCCGTACTCGCAAAGTAATGTGTGAAAATTCTTGAAAGGCTGTGCTTGAATTTCTTGAAATCACTCTCCGGCAACAGATATCGAAATGCAATGACCAACGAGAACAGATCACGCTTTCCGTAAAGGTATTGCGTTCCCTTTTGCGGGATGGAGAGCTTTTGGTGCAGTACCGTATCGGGGATATCGTTCTTCGTCTGATAAGAAAACAGGCGTTCATTATGCGCACACACATTGCGGAACTTTGTAATGACCTTCAGATACTGTCCGAGTTGCTTTTCGTTAACGCCGTCAAAATTCTTTGAGATCTTCACTCTGATATCCGGCGTGACAAGAGCATAAAACTTGGACAGCGTTCCGAAGGTAAGCCCGTTCACAAGCACCCACAACGGAACATTGCCGTATGCGGTGCGCTGGTGATTGATATACGGATAATCGCTGTTGTGATTTGCGAGTTTGTCCAATGTCCCGATCAGCTTGCCAACATCATTACGCCGTTTTGGATTGGAATCATAATTCGAAGCAGTAAGATAACAGGACTGCTGTTCGCCGTGCTTTTCCGTGAAGTAGTAGGATAACAGTGAACGGATATGGCGTTCAAACTGCAATATGTATTTCAGAAAAAGCTCCCGAAGGTTTTCATCAAACTTATACAGCGCAACGATATCCTCAAAGGCAACTCCGTCGTTATACTTTTTTGTGGTCGGGTTCTTAAAAGGGCTTTTGTATCCGCCGATCAACCCAAAATAGCCGATCTCACGCAGCATTCGTTCGGCATACGCACGGTCGGCAATAACAAGCCCTTTTTCATTCTCTAAATTATTGATCTGCTCCTCAAAAGATAAAAACGGTTTTGCCATAACATCCTCCAATAAAAAAGGGAGCTCCCGCAGGAACTCCCCCGGTCGCAGGCCTCGCGGGTTTCTGCAACTCGATCACTGAACATATTATACACGGGAATCGGACTTTTGTCAAGCCCTTTTGCCCCGAAATATGTTCATAAGCAGTATATGCAGAATTTCTCGCCAATATTCAGAATATGAACCCGAAACTATTATATCAGAAAGGATCAAAAAATGCCAACCGAATACATTCATTTTACAGAAGAACAAAAGCAGCAGGCGCGGCAGACAGACTTGGTCGCACTTCTGCAAAGTCAGGGCGAACACTTAAAACGCTCCGGCAAAGAATATGTCTGGCGGGACGGCTCGGACAAGGTGACGGTACGGGGCAACCTGTGGTTTCACCAGTACGAGCGCATCGGCGGCGACGCGGTGGATTTCGTCCGCCGGTTTTATCATATGGATTTCCCGCAGGCGGTAGGTTTCCTGCTCGGCAATAACGGCGGCACGCTCCAAAGAGCCGAACCGATCCGGCGAGAACCTCCCAAGCCCTTTGCCTTGCCGCCTAAGAATGAGAATATGCGGCGTGTTTTTGCTTATCTCCTAAACCGTCGTGGGATCGATCGGGAGGTGCTTTCTGCCTTTGTGCATAAAGGAATGATCTACGAATCCGCAGACTACCACAACGCCGTCTTCGTAGGTTACGATGAACACAGCATTGCCCGACACGCACACAAAAGAGGAACAGGCAGTGAAAGCACCTACAAAGGCAACGCGGAAAGCTGCGATCCCCGTTACAGCTTCCACTGGACCGGAACGGACAATATACTCTATCTCTTTGAGGCTCCTATAGATATGCTGTCCTTTATTTCTCTGCACAAGGAGAATTGGCGAAGTCACAGCTATGCCGCCGCTTGCTGTGTCGGGGATCAAGTGCTGTTCCAAATGCTGAAAGCTGATCCCAATATCGACACCGTCTGCCTCTGTATGGATAACGATGCCGCAGGTCAGGCGGCGAACAAGAGAATATCCGACAAGCTCTTTATACAGGGCATAAAACACGAGATCCTCGTTCCCGAATTCAAAGATTGGAACGAGGACTTATTATATGACGAACAGGAGGAAACCGAATGCCAAACATTGCAGCTTTAGTAACCGTCGCCGCAATTATGTTTGCCGTCCTCGGTGCGATAACGCTGATTGCTCATATCTACAATCTCAATAACATCAAGAGCAAAACCGTCGGTGACGGTCAGCACGGAACGGCTCGGTGGGCAAACAAAGCGGAGATACGAAAGACCTACCGCCATGTTCCGTTCACGCCGAAAAAGTGGCGCAAGCAGGCAAAGCAAAATCAAACGCCTACCATGACGGTGATAGCACCGAGAAAATTGCTTCGGAAAAAGACAGAGCCGACCGAGGAATCTCTGCCGCAGGGCATTGTGGTCGGGTGCAAGGGCGGCAAGCACAGCACCATCGCCATGATAGACACGGGAGATGTCCATGTCCTTATGATCGGTGCGGCGGGTGTCGGCAAGACTGCCTTTTGGCTGTACCCGTGCATCGAGTATGCCTGTGCTTCGGGAATGTCCTTCCTCTCCACTGACACCAAAGGTGATGTTATGCGTAACTACGGAAACATCGCCAAGGACTACGGCTACAAAGTTTCGGTTATCGACCTGCGAAATCCTACCCGATCAAACGGAAATAATATATTGTACCTTGTCAATAAGTACACCGACCTATACGCAAAGCATCCCGAACAAATCGTCTACAAGGCCAAGGCCGAGAAATATGCAAAAATCATATCCAAGACCATTATCCTCTCAGGTATGGACGCCGCTTCCTTCGGACAGAACGCATACTTCTATGACGCCGCCGAGGGCTTGCTGACGGCAACCATTCTGTTGGTAGCGGAGTTCTGTGCGCCGGAAAAGCGGCACATTGTATCGGTGTTCAAAGTCATTCAGGAACTACTCGCCCCGTCCAAAAAGAAAGGCAAGAATCAGTTTCAGCAGCTTATGGAACTGCTCCCGAATGAGCATAAGGCGAAATGGTTTGCGGGTGCTGCTCTCAACACCGCCGAGCAGAGTATGGCATCGGTCATGTCAACTGCACTCTCCCGACTCAACGCATTCCTCGATACCGAGTTAGAGCAGCTCCTATGCTTCGACACCGAGATTGACGCCGAAACCTTCTGCAATCAGAAGTCGGCTATCTTCGTCATCATGCCGGAGGAAAATCCCAATACCTTCTTTATGATCTCACTGATCATCCAACAGCTCTACCGTGAGATACTCGCCGTTGCCGATGAAAACGGCGGCAAGCTCAAAAACCGCTGTGTGTTTTTCTGCGATGAGTTCGGAACGCTGCCCAAAATCGAAAGTGCGGAAATGATGTTTTCCGCCTCCCGTTCAAGGCGTTTGCAGATCGTTCCCATAATACAATCCTTCGCCCAGCTCGAAAAAAACTACGGCAAGGAAGGCGCGGAGATCATCGTGGACAATACACAGGACACCATCTTCGGTGGCTTCGCACCAAACAGCAGCTCGGCCGAAACACTGTCCAAGGCACTCGGCAGCCGCACGGTCATGAGCGGATCTGTCAGCCGCAGTAAAAACGATCCGTCGCAGTCGCTCCAAATGATAGAGCGTCCATTGCTGACGCCGGATGAGCTGAAAAGTCTGCACAAGGGCGATTTTATCGTCATGAAAACAGGTGTGCATCCGATGCGGGTACACCTCAAGCTGTTCTTCAAATGGGGCATCGAGTTTGACAAAGATAATCCCTATACCGTACCCGACCAAGGCAACCGTGAGGTCAAGTATGCCGACAAAAAGGAAATACAGGACGGTATCCTCGAAAAATATCCGCCGGAGTGGAAAGAGGAAACGCCTGCACCGAGCGACGCTGACGGCGGCGGTCAGGCGCAGCAAGACAGCCAAAAGCATGAGCCGCAAAAAACGCCGCACGGCAACCGCAGAAACGGCAATCCTCCTATCCGTACCTCACCGCCGAAAAAAGAAACTGCTCCCGACATAACGGAAGCAGAGATCATAAAAGATTTAACCGAAACGGAGGTGCAAAGCAATGAGCCGTCTTGATTTTCTTTACCGCACCGAGCTGCCGCACCGTGCCGTTGCGGTATATATCTACCTTGCCGACCGGACGAACGAGAGCAACGAGTGCTGGCCTGCCATCCCGACCATAGCCTCAGACCTCAAGCTCTCGTCCTCCACCGTCCGCCGCGGGATCCGTGACCTTAAAAAAGCAGGGCTTCTCGAAACCGAGCAGCAGTATCGCAAAAACGGCGGCAAAAGCAGTTTGCTGTTCAAAATACGCAGCGGATAAATGAAAAAATGTATTCTTTCCGCCAAGGGGCAACTGCGCCTAATTGGTGACAGGTGCCACCTGTCATGGTGGAAGGAGAAAGTGAACTACCCAACTGAAGAATAACTACAGCAGAAAGAAAAAGACACAGAGGTTTCTTTTTGAAAAATCCGGAGATAACAAAGACATTTTTATTAGTACGGTTTTGATCGTTGAGGCCATCCGCTATTTTCTTTCTGCTGTAAGGACTTTTTTATGAGATTATATTGAAATTTGATTTTCCTCGATTTTTCTCGAATAGTTCTTGAAATCGACACAATTCTATGTTATACTAATCATAACCGAACGGTCGGTGCGCATAAAAGGAGCGAAGCAACATGAAAACAACAGAGCAACAGCACAATGCGCGCAAGCGCGAAATGATGGAAAAATGCTTTGATTGCTATGCCGAAAACGGGCTGACGGGCACGGGGATCAAAGCCCTGGCCGACGCTTGCGGCTGCACAAAGGCAAATCTGTATTCTTATTTTAAAAACCTTGATGAACTGATCATCGAATCAACGGCATACTGCATGGAAAAGGTCGAGGACGACTTTATGGAGATGGCCCCCACTGACCCCAAGGATGTTGTCCGATTTGTGAAGGAGGTGCCTTACTGGACGGCAAAAAAGCACGGCAAAAAATATCGCCTGATGTATCAGATCTATACGCACCCGAAATATATCGAGCACGGCAAGAAGTTTTTTGAGGGCGTCAACGAGCGCTATACCGAGTATGCCAAGCGGCTGGAGCCGAAAATCGGCATTCCCTATACGATTATCACGCCGCTGATTTTCATATTTGTCCGGGCCAGCGTCCACTATGCCATGTTCGAGGACGAATATTATCTGAAAACCCAGATGGAGGTCTTAGAGCAGGGCGTCGCTCTGTTTGCAGATAAATACCGCTCGCAATACTTGAACGGAGGTAACGAGAAATGAAGAAACGAATACTCAGCATCCTGCTCACCCTATGTATGGTGATGTGTGCTATTTCACCGTTGATGAGCTACGCCGACCCGGGAGTATCGGCATCCGGCTCAGGCGCATACGGCGCATTGCTCACACCCGACACAACCCCCGCCGGCCGGATGGGCAGAGGACGAAAGCAACCCGTACGGCACCAAGAAAGGTCAGCCCTTTGCCATCACCCCGTGGTATGAGCCGATTCTTTACAGCTATCGCAATGCAGAAAACGAAGCTGCAAAAGATCACACCAATGTGTATGACAAGCTGACACTCGGAAAGAATATTATCGAGTCACCGAGCGGTACATACAGCATTTCCTCGGTCGATAATGTCGCTTTTGCTGTCGGAACAGCTTACGATCCGCTCGGCACGGGCAGAAACGATCACGCTATCTTTGTTGGTCTTTGCGATATGGATAATTCCAAGAACACGGCAAAGATCTGCTACTGGGTACAAAATCTTGTAAACGACAAGCGCTCCGAGCTTCAGAAAATTGCCGACGCGCCTAAATGGGTGTGCAAGACTGATTACGGCGAGCTGGAATATCAGGAATTCCGCCACTATTTCAATGTCACGGCGGGCGACTATGACGGCGACGGCAAAATGACCGCCGTTATCACCTATGCCGGCAGTGATGATCTGTGGGGCATTGCCGGAACGGGCATTGCCGGTGAACAGGCGTTTTACAGAAGATCCTTCGCGGGAGCGGATACCTATTTCGGCGGTTGGGAAACGACCAAATACGAAAAAGATCAGATCACAAAGTCGCTCGTTTCGGTCGACATCGACCGTGACGGCTGTGATGAACTTGCGGTTGTCGCCGGCGCCGCCGAGCCGTTCCCTTACAGCAGCGGTATGCTGCCCGGGATCCCCGGCGTTTCGGCGGATACGTATGCCCTTTTTGTCTCAAAGCTGACGGTGTATAAAAACAGCGGCGGGACCTTTAAGAAAATATCGCAGAAAAAACTGATGACCCTCAATCGTGAGGATGAGAAAGAGGACGGCAACAGGTACTATGACCATATTCGCTTCCCGAACATCACGACAGCCGACGTCAACTGTGACGGATATGAAGAGATCGTCGTTGCGGGATATTACAACGAAGTAAAGGAAGAAAAGACTTACGGTTTTCTTGCCAATTCGGATACCGATGCTTCAAATATGGGATATGCCGTGTATTACAGCGAAAACGATGCGATCACAAATGTTCAGAAGATCGCGATGAGCAGCTACACGGCAGGCGGAACAAACAATAACGGCGTGAAGCCGAAGCCCGCCATGACCGGCGTTGCCATCAACGGAAGAGGCACGCCCGAGCAGGTCTTCATCGCGGGTGCTCTCTATGAGGTGCAGGAAAACGGCGGTCTCAATCTTCTGTGCGATACCACGCGCGAGAAGAACTCGAGTGCGAGATGGTGGTGGTATTATCAGGATGCCATCGCGGGCAACTTTGACCACAACACCGAAGGCCGCGAGCAGGTGATCGCACTTGCCGCCGAAAGACAGAACGGCACCAAAAATGCGCGCAAATTCGATCTGTTCACCGATGTGTTCTATGGTGAGGACTTCGGCAGCGGCACACTGTCAGTTGCCGGCAAATATACGGCGACAGCCGAAAAAGACGAATACTCAAAGCTGTGTCACGCCGTCGACCTCGCATGGGATATGCCGTACAACTGCATACTGCTTGCGGCTGATGTGAACAAAGACGGACTGTTTGCCCGCTATGAGGGCAAGGGCTATGGATATTCCGATGCACAGGTTCAGGCGGTGCTTCAGGCGGCTCCGTATTTTGCGGAGCTCGGCGACTATGACCTCGATTTCTCCGACGGTTCCACCACATATACCTTCTCCTCCGGCTATTCGGACACGAAATCCTCATCGCACAACACCTCCTTCGGTGCGTCCATCGTCGCGCAGGGAGATCTGAAGGTGTGGAGATACGAGGCAACCCTCGGATACACCATGGATTTTACAAAGAGCACCGAGGATACCCTTTCTAAGGAATACAGTGCCTCATTCAATGCCGGCGGCAATGATTCCGTGGTGCTGTACCGCGTGCCGGCAACAACCTATTATTACTCGCTTTATGACCCGCAAAAGGGCGATTTTGACCTCAGCGAGCGAAATACCATTGCCCTGATGATCCCCGGGCAACCGGTTTACACCATGCTTGACCGGGAGTATTACGATGAGTTTGCGGTACTGTACAACGAAACCTACAAGAAAGACATTGCAGCGGGAAAGGCAAAGGCTTTGCCGATACTGAACAGCCATGTACTGCCGGAAAACGCCGAGGGCGACCCGTTCGCCTATTGGTCGAATACCGCTACTACCGCCGACTATGTTTCGAAATTTGAGTCGCTGAGTAAGCAAAAATATGAGCTCGGCTTCGGTGCAAGCAGTATCACAAACGACTGGACGACCACGTCCGAACATGCCGAAGGAGTTGAGATGGCTCACGGCTTCTCAGCTTCGATGAAAAACACGTGGGGCGTAGACGCATTCAATATGGGCTTTGTGATTGATCTGAGCTACAGCAAAGCAACGGGAACGGTCTACACCACGACCGAAAGCAGCGGCGCCAGCGGCACTGTCAACAACATCGACCGCCGTTCGCTCCTTGCCTCCTACGGAATCGGCTACGATGTCTCCGGCCAGTACGGCTTTACCTGGGATTTCGGTATGCGCACATGGACGGCAGGAGATCAGAAGATTCCCGTGTTCGGTTATGTGTTGACCAATCTTCGCGCCGCACCGCCCATACCGACACTTACAGGCGTATCCGTAACGGACAATCAAAGCGCAAAAATCACCTGGAAGGCGCCGACGGCAGATCTCAGACGCCCCTATGCCGGGTATCATATCTGGATGCGTATGGATGACGGAGAGTTTGAGCGCGTAACCGAAGCTCCGCTTTCTGCGGAAGAGCTTTCTTATACATACACCTCACTGCAGGCGGATACCACCTATACATTTGCAGTCTCCTCCGTGACAGACAAAGGAATGGTATCGGCACTGTCCAACACCAAAACCTTCTCAACCTTTGCGGGTGCCGACGGCAGAGAAATCGAATTCCGCAGTAACGGCAGCAGTATCCAGTGGCGATATGCGGGTGAAAGTGACGACGCTTACCGCGATCTTGTCTCACTTGCCGAGCTGACGGGAAATGACGGCGCAGACGGAAAACAAATTGAACTGCGGGTATATAACGGATTCGTACAGTGGAAGTACATCGATGATTCCGTCTGGAATAATTTGATTGCCTTGTCGGAGCTGAAGGGCGAAAAAGGCGACAAGGGCGACACGGGAGATAAGGGAGATAAAGGCGACCCCGGACAGGACGGAAAAGACGGCATAACACCTCGGCTTAAAATCGGGGAAGATAACCTCTGGTATGTCTCCTATGACGGCGGACAGACATGGGTATCCCTCGGTGTGAAAGCCACCGGAGAGAAGGGCGATACCGGTAAAGACGGACAACAAGGTGAAAAGGGCGATAAAGGCGATAAGGGTGACCCCGGAGATGCCGGCACACCGGGACAGAACGGCAAGAACGGAACAAGCGGCGCTGACGGTAAAAACGGGAAAGACGGTAAGGACGGAATCGGAATCGCCAAGGCGGAAATCAATGCGGACGGCGAACTTGTTATCACCTATACCGACGGAAAGACGGTCAATCTCGGCAAGGTCGTCGGCGCGGACGGCAAGGACGGTCTGACCCCCTTTATCGGCGAAAACGGCAACTGGTGGATCGGCGAGAAGGACACCGGTGTGAAAGCGGTGGAGGCAGCCGTTCCCGCAGGTTCCGGAAACATATCGGCATCCTCTCCTGCTTTGATTGTTATCGGTTCTGTTGCGGGGCTTGCGCTGCTTGGTAACCTCGGCTTGATTTTGTACATTGTACTGAAAAAGAAAAAGAGTCTTGTTTGAGGCTGCAAAACGGAGGTAATGCAAAATGAAGAAACGAATACTCAGCATCCTACTCACCCTTTGCATGGTGCTATGCCTTGTGCCGACTACGGCGTTTGCCGCGGGCGGTGCAAAAGCCATTCTGCCCGGTACGAGCGCCCAAAGCATATTAAAGATCGACAAAAGCAGGCTGTCCTTTGCGGGGCATGAATGGTGGGTGATCGGCCAAAAGACCGACAAAAGCAATAATGCGCCCATCATTACCCTGCTTGCGGTAAACAATGATTTCGGAGATGTCCCGTTCCGCACGGGGAGCGACGGGCCGTTTGAAAATGCAAGACGCTACAGCGAGGACAACGGTTATTATGCCAACAACCCGTCCGATATGTCGCAATGGAGAAAGCCCAATGAGTATGCGGGAAGCACCTTGCAGCAGAAAATGGTTTCCCTGGCCGAGGCGATCCCCGAAAAGGAGCAGGCGGTCATCCGCCCCAAGGACATCACCGAGGGAATCACCGGGCAGGAGGTCAAAGCGCAGAAGCTCTGGGCCTTCTCGCAAGAGGATAGTATTTATTTGTACAGAAATTCGTGCAAGTACGCTGCACAGTGGTGGACGCGTTCTTCCAATGAGGTTTACGGCTACGGATCGTGGACGATTCATCCCGATGGCAGAAGCGGCAGCGCCCTCAACGTGGACTACGATGCTGCCGTGCGGCCTGCCATGGAGCTGGATCTGTCCTCCGTTCTCTTTATATCTGCTGCCGAGCACGGAAAAGTTGCAGATTTAACGACCCCGATCGCCGAATACGCCGGAGATGAATGGAAGCTGACCTTGCATGACAGCGACCGCGACGATTTTACGGCAAAGACGGTGCTGGTCAACGGTAGTGTGCTGGAGGTCGAATACAAGAACGCAAAAGTGGGCGATAATGAATATATATCTGCCGTTATTAAGGATGCGGACGGGAGCATTTCCCGCTATACACGCGTTGTGCAGCTGGACGGCACGACAAACGGTACACGCGGCAGGGCAGCGATTGACCTGACCGGCATAGACATGACCGGCAAGACGCTCTGCGTGTTCAACGAGCAGTTTAACGGCGATCATAAGACCGACTATGCCGGCGCACTTCGGGAAGTGAAGCTGACGGACGAGATCGACGAGCAGTTCACCCTTACCCCCGGCGGCACCTATTACTTTGACCTCTCCGGCGCAAACATCCCCGGAACGGCAAACGGCAGTCTGCCGGACAGCACCCTGCACTATGTGCCGTTTACCTACACCGGCACAGTGTATGCCTATTCGCTGAGCAGCAATTCCAGCGGTGTGGCAAGCTCTTCTCAAGCCGCGTCGACCGCAGCGAGCAGCAGCGCACAGTATGGCTATGCCCGCGACCACAGCCTGTTCATTGCGGATTACGCCGTGGCCCATACCGTGAGCTGGCTTGATTTGAATGCGGCAGACCTTATTTTCGGAAAAGACTATGCCAGCGGAAAGATAAGCTATGCGCTTCGCGCACCGTCCGTAGGAAGCAATCACAAGCTGGGCAGTGACGCCGATGAACACGGCGATCCGGAGAATAACGAATGGGACGCGATCCTGAACAAAGCGCGTCAAGATTGGCAGGATAATACAACAGGCTATATCAAAAACTGGAAAGATATGTACTCCACGGGACAGGATACAGCCGAGGCTCCATCTACCGGTACCGCGCAGCGTATGAAGCGTGGGTACCCTTCGGTTCGCCGTCTGTCCCACAGCAATGCAGGAACCCCGCTTCCATACGACGGCTTCCGCCCCGTCCTTGAAGTCCTGCGCGCTGATATGCTCGGCTCTGACGCTCTCAAAACCGTAGCGCTCGACTTAAACGGCGGCAGCATTGGCGATGCCACAGGCACGGTGAATATCGTTGTGAAGAACGGCGAAAGCTTCACCGCCCCCAGCGGCGTGGGGCTGACCCGACCGAGCGGCAACACCGACAGCTATTTCTGGTGGTTGGGCAGTGATGGGAAGAGCTATGTCCCCGGAGCGATGATCCCCGCCGGTGTAGCTTCCCTGACAGCGCAGTGGACAGCCCTGACTTATTCCGTGACGCTGCATGAAAACGGCGGTACGCTCAGCAGCGGCAATGTCACCTCGTACAACTACGGCGAGGGCGCGACGCTCCCGACAGCAGGCGATATGACCCGCGAGGGCTATACCTTTGCCGGCTGGTACGATAACGAGGCGCTGACCGGCACTCCTGTTATGACGATCAGCAATACCGAAATGGGGAATAAGGAATATTGGGCGCAGTGGGAAATCAATCAATATACCGTCACAGTCAAGCCCGAAAACGGCGAAGCGGATATTACCATAACGCAGGATTACGGCACACCGATTGCCGCCCCTGCCGACCCGACAAGAGAAGGCTACACCTTCATCGGCTGGGATAAGGCAATTCCCACGACCATGCCTGCCGAAAATATGACTATCACGGCGAAGTGGAAGGTAAATCAATATACCATCACCTTCGACACCGCAGGTGGTAGTACCGTCGCATCCATTACACAGGACTACGGCACAGCGATCACCGCCCCTGCCGACCCGACAAAAGAGGGTTACACCTTCATCGGTTGGGACAAGGCAATTCCCTCGACCATGCCTGCCGAAAACGTGACAATCACGGCGAAGTGGAAGGTAAATCAATACACCATCACCTTTGATACAAACGGCGGAAGTGAGATTACACCCATTACACAGGATTACGGCACGGCAATTACCGCTCCCGCCAACCCGACAAGAGAGGGTTACACCTTTATCGGCTGGGATAAGGCAATTCCCACGACCATGCCTGCCGAAAATATGACTATCACGGCGAAGTGGAAGGTAAATCAATACACCATCACCTTTGATACAAACGGCGGAAGTGAGATTACACCCATTACACAGGATTACGGCACGGCAATTACCGCTCCCGCCAACCCGACAAGAGAGGGTTACACCTTTATCGGCTGGGATAAGGCAATTCCCACGACCATGCCTGCCGAAAATATGATTATCACGGCAAAGTGGAAGGTAAATCAATACACAATTACCTTTGACTCCAACGGCGGCAGCGAAATTGCACCCATTACACAGGATTACGGCACAGCGATTGCCGCCCCTGCCGACCCGACAAGAGAAGGCTACACCTTCATCGGCTGGGATAAGGCAATTCCCACGACCATGCCTGCCGAAAATATGATTATCACGGCGAAGTGGCGTGATATTGCAGTGCCTACAGGCGAAATCAAGATTGCCGAAAACGGCTGGAAGTCTTTCTTCAACACCATCACCTTCGGTTTGTTCTTTAAGGATACGCAGATGGTAACCGTTACCGCTGCGGACAACAGCGGTGAAGCGGTTAAGATCGAATACCTGCTGAGCGATAAGGCGCTTACCGAATCGGAACTTGCGGGAATGACCTTTACGGCATATTCCGCACCGTTCAGTATCAATCCCGATAACGAATACATTATCTATGTCAGACTGACCGATAATGCAGGCAATACGGACTACATTTGCTCGGACGGCATTGTGCTTGACGGCACAAGCCCGGTTATCACCGGCATTGAGGACGGCAAAATCTATTGCGAGGCACAGACGGTCACCGTTGACGAAAAGTATGTGAACACCATCACCGTGAACGGCACAGAGGTCACGCTTAACGAAAACAATAGCTTTACCCTCGCTCCCGCAGACGGCGAGCAGAGAATCGTTGTCACCGACAAGGCGGGCAACACCGCCGAAATGACCGTAACGGTCAACGACGGGCATACCTATGGTGAATGGGTATCGAACGGCGACGGCACGCACACCCGTCAATGCACGGTGGACGGCTGCAACGGGCTTGAAACAAAGGATTGCTCCGGCGGCAAGGCAACCTGCACCGAAAGGGCGATATGCGAGGTTTGCGGCAAGGCTTACGGAGAGCTTGACCCGAAGAACCACACCGACCTCAAGCATGTCCCCGCAAAGGCGGCGACCGAGGACAGCGAGGGCAATATCGAGTATTGGTACTGCGAAGGCTGCAATAAGTATTACAGTGACAAGGACGGCACCAAGGAAATCACCAAAGCCGACACCGTAGCGGCTAAGCTGCCGAAGTCTCCCCCGACCGGCGACAACAGTAACCTCATGCTGTGGATCGCATTGCTGTTCATCAGCGGCGGTGTTCTGACAGGTGTAACGGTATTTGATAAGAGGAAAAGACATTCCGTCAAATAATCAAAGATAAGTAATAATTAACGATCCATCACGGAAACATCGCAAATACGGCACAGAGGGCATAAAAACCGCTGTGCCGTATTTCTTTCCTTGGCGACTGTTTTTGAGAAATAAGCAATTTCTCGGGTATAACCCAACAATTTTTTGCCGGATTCCATGTATACTGCGTATATCACACTTATGCACTCTTCACTTTTGCCCCGGCAGCGGATACACTGATATCAACAGATACCAAATACAGCGAGGTAATTATGAAAACAAGGAGAAGCCCCTAACAATCATGTACATAAGCGAAACGCAACACCCAAGGCCGTCTTAACAAAACGGTTTTTATATGCACGCCCTCATGCGGCTGTACTATGCCTTAAAGCATAGCGCAGTCGCTTTTTTGTTTCCCCGAATACCGTAACAGGAGGTGACCACGATGTTTAGCCTTGCAGAATCAATCGACGAAGCTCAACACAACGCAGTGCCATAAAAAGCGGAGCCCTGCCGTTTTCAAGCGACAAGGTGAAAGAATGAAAAAGAATACAGGAAAGAAACAGGTGTTGAAATAGCAAAGGCTGTCTTTGCGCAAACACACAGACACCTATATTTTTTTGACCTCTGCGGTCAACAGAATTCCATACGATATCTGCAAAAGACCAACGATAAATCTGTTATTTCGGAATTTCAAAGTGGCTTGGCTTTCTGCGTTTGTATAAACGGCAGCGTGCTGTCAAAGTTTGCGGTAGGCTGTCGAAGCCCTCCGTATCAATCGTTTTTGACCTAACAAAAAACGATTGAACGGAGGTACATAAACTTGAAAAAACTGAACCCTAAAAAGGTTTTTATTATAGCCGACGGCGGCTATCGGGAAATAACTCCCGCGGAGCATGAATTTCGGAAAGAAACCGATGCAGGCTATCGGGAAAAGAAATTCATCGGTCTGCACAGCATGATCATGGAGGTGAGTGAAAAGGAATACATTGAATTCTACCGCAGCAAACGGCGACAGAAATATCTCGACGAGCAGCGCAGGGATAACGGCGATGTTTCGTATGACGCCTTGAACAGTGATGAATTCAACGGCGAGGAAATTCTGATTGCCGAGTTGCCGGATGTGTGCGATACACTTGTCCATCAGCAATTGTTGGACAAGTTGCGAAAAACGGTGGACGCTCTGCCGGAGGATGAAAAGGCTCTGATTGTTGCACATTTCTATGACGAAGTTCCGCAGACGGAGCTTGCCGAGCGCTACGGCGTTTCACAGCAGGCAATCAGCAAGAAAATCGCAAAGATCCGTGCGAAACTCAAAAAACTTTTAGAAAATTAAAAAATTTGGTTGTAGCCCCCTTGCTTTTTCGGCTGAAAAAGTGAGGGGGCTTTCTCAATAGCCTCTGTTGCTCTTTGAAAATTAAATAGTACAGCGCATTCTTTACCTTCCTTCTGCCGTCGGCGAAACCGATAAGCCACACGACCTATGAGTCGGACGGTGCGGCGCATCCGCACCGAAGGCCATGACAGGCAGAAGCATTAAAGATACTTGCGTCCAGTCACAGGCCGAGCGTTGAAGCGGCACGAAAAAGTGCCGTGAGCCGTCGCAGCCAATGAGGGCGCCTCGCGGAGATCCCGGGAGTGGTGAGATTCCAATGAGGTCAAATGCATGACCGGAGGGTGCGTTCCCTTGTTCGGGGCGTCGTGGACAAATACGGACAGAACCAAGAACGATTGATACAAAACACAAGGCGGTCGTTTGCCCAAAAGCACTCGACCGCCTTTTACTTAAACGGAGGCTAACTATGAAAGAGATTAAACGAGGCGAAATCTATGCCGCTGACTTCGGTACAGGCTTCGGCAGTGAGCAAGGCGGCGTTCGTCCGGTTTTGATTTTGCAGAATAATACGGGCAATAAGCACAGCCCCACCACCATCGTGGCGGCGATCACAGGCAGAAAGACAAAGGCGGCTTTGCCCACCCATGTAGCGATAATGACAAGCGGTCTCAAGACCGAATCCACCGTCCTGCTCGAACAGATCAAGACAATAGACAAAGCACGGCTCGGAGAGTATATCGGCAGGCTCGACAGCAAGACCCTCGCCGCCGTTGACCGTGCCATTGTGGTAAGCCTCGGCATCAAATACTTGGAGGGGCTGCTCAATGGATAAAAGAACCGACATCAACAATGCATCATTTGCCTACGGCATAAGTCTTTTGCGAATGCTGCTTGATATGAATCTGATAACCGAGGACGAGTACGAAAAAATCGCTCAGATCAGCGCCGAACACTACGGCGCTGATCTGATTTATGTCTGAAATCTTAATTCTCAGGTTTTTGCGAAAAACCGCTGGAAGTATTCGAACTATTGTGGTATTGTGTGTCGTGCCAAAAGGCGAATAACAGCAAGGTGACCCCTTGCGGAAAGGAGAAAGACATGAACATTACTGAAATCACAAGCACAAAGAAGCAGACAGCCGAACGGCTTCGGTTGGCCCCATACTGCCGGGTGTCGAGTGACTCTACCGACCAGCTCCACTCTTTCGCCGCACAGATCCGCTACTACAGCGACTATGCCAAGAAGCATCCCGAATATCAGCTTGTCGACATTTATGCCGATGAGGGCATTACGGGAACCGAGATGAAAAAGCGGGACGAGCTGAATCGGCTGATAGCCGACTGCAGGAAAGGCAAGGTCGACCGCATCATCGTCAAATCGGTTTCCCGATTGGCACGGAACACCGAGGAGCTGCTCGTGCTGCTGCGGATGTGCAAAGAGATCGGCGTGAGCGTGTATTTCGAGGAACAGGGCATCGACACCGAAAAACTGAATATGGAAATGATCGTAACATTCCCCGGTATGGCCGCACAGCAAGAAAGTGTGAACATATCGGGGAATTTGCGTTGGAGCTATCAAAAGCGAATGCAGTCCGGTGACTTCAATTGCACCTGTCCGGCTTACGGCTTCGACCTCAAGGACGGCGAGCTCGTAATCAACGAAACGGAGGCGGCGGTCATTCGGCGCATATTCGATCTATACCTCCAAGGATACGGCACGCTTGCCATTGCAAAAATGCTAAATGAGGACGGCATACCGCGGAAGCACGGCTACGAAAAATGGCTGCCGAGTTCCATCAACTATGTGTTGAACAATGAACGCTATATGGGAGATGCGCTCCTGCAAAAGAGCTACACCACCGAAACCCTGCCGTTTCGGAAAATGAAAAACGACGGACGGCTGCCGCAATACTATGTGGAGAACAGCAACCCTGCCATCGTCAGCCGAGAAACCTTTCAGGCGGCACAGAATCTGCTGCGCTCACGGAAAACGGAAAGATGCAAAAGAAAGTCCTATCCGCTGACCGGAAAGCTGCGCTGTCCCGAATGCGGCAGGGTCTTCCGACATCAAGTGGTAAACGGCAAGGCGCATTGGATAGGCTCCTGCCGCTCGTCCGGTGCAACCGACTGTCAACACCGCCATGTGCGTGAGGATATCGTATACGATATATTCACCGATATGGTTATCAAGCTGAAAACCTACCGAGGCGAACTGCTCGGTACGCTGATTCACCAAATGGAAACCATGCAGGACCGCACAAGCCGCAATCAGGAGCGTATACGGCAGATAGATAAAGAAATTGCTGACCTCGGTGCAAAGAACCATGTCATTGCAAGGCTGCACACAAGCGGCGCTATGAACGCCGCCGATTACGCCATGCAGACTTCGGAGATCGGCAACCGCCTCACCGAACTGCGCATCGAACGGCGGCAAAAGCTCACTGAGGATGAGGACGACCAATTACTCGCCACCCTCAAAGACTTAAATGCTATCCTCGATGAATACGAGCCGACCGTCGAGTTTGACAACGGGCTGTTTGACGAAATCATCGAGAGCATCACGGTGGACAGCAGCGAACAACTCACCTTCAAACTCATCGGCGGCATTGCACTGACCGAGCAAATCCCCAAGAAAGGACGGTGAGAACCGAATGAAAAACAGAACCCTGCCTTACGGCTACTGCTTTAAAGACGGCGTTATCGTCACAGAACCGCAGGAAAGCAAGGTACTGAAACGAATCTTTGCTGCATACCTTGACGGCTCCTCAATGCTGACCATAGCCGAGCAGCTGAACAGAGATAAAATCGAATACAGGGACGGCGTTACCGGTTGGAACAAGGGGCGGCTCAAGCATCTCATTGACAACACAAAATATCTCGGCACAGAGGTATATCCGCCGATCATCGACCAAGCGACCTATGAGAAAATACAGAAAACAAAGCATGGACGCAACACACAAAAGAACACGAACAAAGCACAGGACATATTCAAGCTGACCGTCCCCGTCCGATGCCCAGGCTGCGGTGACCGAATGCGCCGCCGACACGACAGCCGATGCAAATGCCAAGAGCGTTGGACTTGTGAGAACATGGCCTGCCGTCTGCGGATCGAGATATCCGACGCCGAACTTCTGGCCGCACTCGCCGACCTTCTCGGTACGGTAACCGCCGACAGCATCAAAATGCCTGCCGAAACACCCTACGAGCCAAGCGCCGAGGTAATACGGCTGAACAACGAGATCGGCCGTATGCTTGACATGGCGGAAACAGACAAGGCAGTGTTGCGAAGCAAAATGACGGAGTGCCTCGCCCGGAAGTATAAAGAACTCGGCAACGGGTGCTGCGCCGTACAAAGGCTGAAAGCCGAAGTTGGCAGTACGGCAGACATCGCCGAGCGGCTGAACCGCACGGTCAGCGAAATACGCCTGTACACCGACAAAACGGCAGACATCATACTGCTGAACGGACAGATCATACGAAAGGAGTCAGACAATGGAACAGACTGTTGTATCCCCGCCGAGAGTGGTGCGGATAATCGAACCGACAATATCGGTCAGAGAGAGCGTAAAAACCCATTACCGAGTCCTGCGGGTGGCGGCATACTGCCGCGTTTCCACTAAGCAGGAGGAACAGCTTAACAGTTATGAAAATCAGGTGGAACACTATACCGAACGCATCAATTCCGAAAACGGATGGACACTCGAAGGGATCTACGCCGATAAGGGCATCTCCGGCACAAGCGTGAAAAACCGAGATGAATTCAACCGTATGATCCGCCGCTGCAAGCAAGGGAAAATCGACATGATCATCACAAAATCCATTGCCCGGTTCGCGCGGAACACGGTGGACTGCTTGAAGTATGTCCGACTGCTCAATGACCTCGGTGTCGATGTGTACTTCGAGGAACAGGGCATCCACAGCAATCAGCCCGGTGCCGAGTTTTACATCACCATCTACGGCAGCATCGCCCAAAGCGAATCGGAAAATATCAGCGCCAACATTAAATGGGGCAAGGCACAGGCCGCCCGTGAAGGCAAGGTAGTATTCAGATACAAGAACTTCCTCGGCTATCGCAAGGGCGAGGACGGACAACCTGAAATCGTCCCCGAAGAAGCCGAAACGATCCGCTTTATATATGACCGCTTCCTCGCAGGCGACAGCTTAAAAGGAATTGCCAAACTACTTGAAGAAAAGGGCATCAAAAGCCCGACGGGAAAAGCAGAGTGGCAGTTTTCCACGATACAGTCCATTCTCTCCAACGAGAGGTACAAAGGCGATGCCATCATCAATAAGACCTACATCACCGACTGCATCAGCAAAAAGGTCAGAGTCAACAACGGCGAACGCCCGAAATACTATGTGGAAAACAGCCACCCTGCCATCATCGACTCGGCTACCTTCGGCAGAGTTCAGGAGGAACTCGCAAGGCGCTCCGGCAAACGAAAGATCAGCCGAAAAGCCAAGACCGAGCAAGGCAAATACTCAAGCAAATACGCTCTGACAGAACTGCTCGTCTGCGGGGAATGCAAGTCCGCCTACCGCCGATGCACATGGACGGCAAGCGGTAAAAAGAAAATCGTGTGGCGATGCATCAACCGCATTGAATACGCCAAGAAATACTGTCATAACTCGCCATCCGTAGAGGAAAGTGTACTGCAACGGGCTGTGATGGCGGCAATCATGGAAACCGCCAACCAAAATGCTGAGGTATTGCGAACACTGAAGCTGCACATCGGCATAGGCTTGGCGGGAGAAAAGAGCGAGGATAACAGCATCGACCTACAGATACGGATCGCCGAAATCGACGCAGAATTCAAAAAGATGCTCGACCGAGTATCCACCGACACCATCGAAGCCTTTGATGAGGAAACCGCAACTCGGCTTATGAATGAAAAAAGCCGTCTGCAACAGCAGCTCGACAGCATAGCTGACGCAGCGCAACGGCGAGAAAACGCAAAATCCCGACTCGATGACATCTACATGATACTCGACAGCATAAAGAACCGCCCGATGGAATACGATGACCGAATCGTCCGCCAACTGCTCGAATGCGTAGTAGTGGACTCCAAAGAACAGATTACCGTAATATTCAAAGGCGGTCTTAAATCGGTGCAGCCGCTGACCGAATGACAGCGGCTCACCGCTGCCCCTAACCTTGAAAGCTCAGGATTTTTCGTAAGGGAACAAATACTACCCCCAAAAAGGCGAAAAAATCTATTTTATAGTCCTCCCACAAATCGAAAACGGTTACCGAAAGGTGACCGTTTTTGTTTTGGCATTGAGTAAAATGATTTAGACTCAGAGGCACGCGCGTGCCGGGCTTCGTCGCCGAGCGCTGCCGGTGGCAGATGCAGCGAGGCGAGGATGGCGCAGCGGTCAAAATATGGCGTAACACCGCCATATTTTGGGCACCGCAAGAGGGGTTGCGAAGCAACTTCAAGTCCGTTTGTATACCATAAGCAATCTTGTGGGGATAACTATTGCTTTTGTTTTACGGCGATTGGGGTTCTTTCAGAGTAAATTTATTCTTATATCATCTTACCAGTAATATAGTCATATTGAAATTACTTAATCACAAAAAATTCAACATGCATGTTTTTTGAACCAAATTATGTTTTATTTATTGAGTGTTTGTGAAACTAAATCTAAATATGTACTCAAATTACCTATAACATAATTTTCGGGTTTATCTGTTCCTCCCAGTAAAATCCATGGTTTAAGAATAAATGCTTCTCCATATTTGAGATAGCCAAATAGTGATGTGATTTTTTTAAATTTTTCCTCTTGTAGTAATCCCGATTTTATACTTGGATGATTGAATGCCTCATCAAACAATTCATCTATATTTTTTGTAATCATATCGTTAGTATTGTATTGTGGCTGAAAATAGTACACGTATTGGTTGGCAACACAATACAAAAATAGATCACCAAATGCAGTTGCTACAATAGGAATAAATCTTTTATTGAATTTCCAATTCCAACTTTTAATTATATTAACAGAAGTATCGATATCCAAAATGCTGAAAATACCATCTCCGTAGCTTCCAGCGGATAATTTATTCTTTCCTTTCGTAATATAATCAATCGTCGATTGCACTTGATAGTATTCTGTAAGTTTATATTCATCTGAAAATTTCATTTCTATATTCCTTTCGACTAAAAATGATATTTAAAGATGCCTATGGTTGTACAACAAATTAAAATTAACCGGTGAATCTGAAGGCAAAGAACTAACGACATCATAAATAGTATCCTGCCTATATCCATTTTGTCTTCCAATAGAACGGTTTACACCACTATCGCCATATGCTGCCATTCGGAATGGGTCGAGAGCAGAATGACTGACAGCTTGAAGCTATCCGGAACGGGAAGTTTATCCATAAGCATCAAAGTTTCCCAGTGGTACAGAATGGGTTTCCCTGCACTTTTTCTGAATCATGACTCAAATTCCACCATATCACCAGCCTACTCATCATAAGTTCACATTGCCATTTTGATTCCAAGGCTAATTATACCATATAAGTTCAAAATAATCTACTACTGCGTATCAAACAGCAGGATTTCTCCTACAAAATGTGTAATGTGGATTTCAGATTACTCTCAAAATAAGAAAAGCCGCCGTCTGTTGACGGCGACCTTACTTGTGCAGTGTTAACGATAAATAAGCTCGTTTGATACGACTTCCATAGCAGCACTGCGGATGTTGTTCATCCTCTGTACCCACAGCATTTGGTTTTCCGCTTTGATTGCTTCCGTTACACCCTCCTTTTCGGAAAGCTGCTTTACCAGCCGAGAGAACATTTCTTCTGCTTGCCGGTCAATGTCAGCAAGGTAACTGTTCAACTTGCCGCTGGTAAGCAGAGAGGTATACAGCGCTTTGTGGTGGCCTTTGAGGTATCGGCGATGCCGTTGTCCCCAGATACCAATGTGTACCTCAGGTTCATCCGGCAGTTTCAGACAGGGCAGATAATAGTCCCCTTGCAGCTCATACCAAAGCCCGTTTTTCTCGTTATAAATGTACTTGTCCATTTTGTAATCCTCCAAATATGATTGATTTTACCTACAATCCAATCATTTCGGCCGATTACAAAAGCCAAAGGGAGAGGACTTCCTTACGAAGCCTCTCCCTTTTGGTGACTGTTTTTTAGATATGGTGTACTTCCTGCTCCAAAGCATTTTTCGGCCAAGATTTTCTCAGTGCCGCATAGGAAATTACAAAGTTGGCAAGCCAGCCTGCCGGAACTGCAAGCCATACAAATGCAATGCCGAAATGCGGTGCAAAAATCAATGCTACGGATAACCGAATCGCAAGGTTGACCATATTTGCAGTCAAAAACGGGCGCATATTTCCAAGTCCGCGAAGAACACCGTCTGTTGCCATTTTGATACCCATAAATATGAAAAAGTATCCAATCCATTTCATATAATCACCGGACACTTGATACGCTAATTCCGTTCCGTCTTTTCCTAAGAAAAGTGAAGAAATTTGTGTGTGCATTGTTTCAATAATTACAAATGCAAGTACGGCAAAGCATACATCTAACAGCAAAGCGGCGCGGTAGCCTTTTTTAATACGGTCAATTTTTCCGGCACCGAAATTTTGCGAAACAAATGGTGACACGGCATTCCCGATTGATACAAATATCAGTGAAAAAACATTTTCAACTCTCATCGTTGCCGCGTAGCCTGCGAGTGCTTGCGTGCCAAACGGATTTACAACCGCCTGCACAATCATCATACCGATTGATACCGTGGATTGTTGAAGAATAGACGGAACGGCGATTTTAAGCATTAAACGCAGTTCGCTTTTGTCAAATCGATGAAACGGACTTGCGTATTTTCGCATTCGATAAAGAAAAATCAAAAGGGAAAATACGGCAGAAATGCCCTGTGCAATAAGGGTGGCAAGAGCCGCACCGAATACTCCGAGTTTAAGACCGCCCACCATCCAAAGGTCCATGATGATATTCAATACAGATGAAAATATTAAAAGCCATAACGGAATTTTCGATTCGCCGATTGAAGTGAACATGGTTGAAAGAATGTTGTACATAAATAAAAACGGAAAGCCCGCAAAATAGATGCGCAAGTACAGTACCGCATCCTCCATTATATCCGCAGGCGTTTGCAGTATGCTCATCATCCAATTAGAACCGAAAAATCCAAAGATACCGAGAAATATGCTTAAAAGCAAAAAGCTTATTAACGATGTTGAAACGATTGTTTTCATCTTGCCGTAATTTTGAGCCCCGAAATAACGGCTTACCAGCACACCTGCGCCAACGCCTGCACCGAGTGCAATGCAAATAAAAACATTTGTAAGTGCGGCACAAGCCCCGACGGCCGCAAGGGCAGAGGAGCCGACAAATTGACCGACGATAATTGAATCAGCCATATTGTATACTTGTTGAAAGAAGCTGCCTAAAATCATAGGCATTGCAAAAACAGTCAAAGCCTTGAGCGGCGGATCGGTTATTAAATATTCGTCCTTTGTCATTTTAATATTCTCCTGAAAAACACTTGCGTTATCCTTTTGATTTATGTATCCGTTTTCTTAGAATTGTAGCACAAAAGCAATGGTATATTTAAAAAGCCAAACAAGATACAGCTTCCTCAGTCTGCACCCTGTTCGGCTTACGTCTTTACTGAACAATCGCTCCCTGAGCGAACATTAGAAGTATATCATCGGCATAAATAAATGTCAATGAGTTATAGTCCTGAATAGCCTGACCGTTGATATTTAATAAGCAGTAAAAAGTGTCGTTTTAAATATAAATCAGAACAGAAAACAGCACACAACCAATATCCGGTGTGTGCTGTTTCAGTCGGCATTTAGCCGCATATTATTTTATGACGCCGTTTGTTACCTTGAATGCGATGTTTTGTAAAAAGAATATAAAGCGGCGGAAATGAGTTTGTGTGATAAATCAGCACAAATTCCGAAAAAAGCCGAAAAAGGTGATACAATCAAGCTCATAAAAGGGGCGGAGGAATGAAATGACAGCTGTTTGTAATAAAATAAAGTCAATAGTTGCATTTGCGGTTATTTGCGTTATATTGTCGCTGCCTCTCGATGCTTTTGCCTCGGGTGACAGCGACTTTGTGTATTATATTAAGAACGGAAAGGTTTGCGTAAGCGGCTACCGCGGAGTGAGCGACACGATTTTGGTACCCGAAAAAATTAAGGGCAAAACGGTGGCGGCGATTGACGATTACGCATTTTCGTCAAACGGAACCGTAGAATTTATCGGCTTACCCGATTCCGTCACCGCAGTCGGCAAAAACGCTTTTTCAGACTGCACGGCTCTGTCATATGTCAGCTTCGGCGCGAATTTAAACGAGATAGGCGACAATGCCTTTTCGGGCTGTTATTCCTTAAAAAAAGCAGAGCTTAAAAAAGGAGTTACATATATAGGCAAGGGAGCCTTTAAAGGGTGTTCGTCGCTTTCTTTCGCCGCAATTCCCGACGGAGTGGCATTTATCGGTGAGAAAGCCTTTTTCGGTTGCTCTGCGTTAGAAAAAGTAACGTTGCCCGAGAGCGTTACGGAACTTCATACAAGCGCGTTTGAAAATTGTTCGTCTCTTTCAAAAGCTGAGCTTCGCGGCGTAAAAACAATAGGGGATCGAGCGTTCTATAATTGTGCCGCACTTTCGGAGATAAGCTTTTCACCGTCTCTTAAAGAGATAGGGGCTTTTGCCTTTTCGGTAAATACTTCTTTGGAAAAAGTTACTTTGCCACCAAATACCGAGCTTGTTTCAGACAAAGCTTTTTCGTGCTGTACGTCTTTAAAAACCGTTACCGTTTTCAGCGAAGCTCTGAAGATGTCGGCTACGGCATTAGACGGATGTACCTCACTTTATGCAATATACGGAAGCTCCGCGTTTTCATCCGAAGCGGCAAGCGGCATAAGAAATGCAACAGTGTCTTTCGATTGTGTGTCCGAGGAGAAAGAAACCGGTGTTGTAAATACGGCAGTCGGTGTTACGGTACAAACGCTAAAGGAGATATTGGTATTCAAAGGAGTTATCGATGCTGCGGATGAATTGACCGTGTTTGATGAAAACGGCAATATTTTGCCTGATTTCGCCGTTGTCGAGGACGGTGCAGGTATTCGCATACGCAAAGGCAAAACGGATTATTATTACGTTGCGCGAGTGAATTTCGGCGATGTGAATTCAGACGGTAAAACGAACAGTGCGGACGCTGTTATAATACTTAAATATTCGGCGGGCTTAACAGGCTTGTCTCCGATAAAACTCAAAGAGGCCGATTTAAACCGAGACGGAGCCGTAGATGAGAGTGACGCGGTTTTACTGCTTCGCAGGTCATGCGGTCTTATGGCATAATAAAAAAGCATCGCTGATTCTTTTTGCCAAAATCGCGGTGCTTTTAATTATTTTGTATTTTCTTTCAGATATTCCAACAATACGTCTTTTCTGTTTTGGCACTTACCCTCTATAACGCCGTTAAGTAAAAAATCAAGTGAGCTTTTAATCTCTTTTCCCTCGGCAATACCGATGGCCTTAATATCATCACCGTTTACTGCGAGAGATTTTAAATTATAGCACTCGTTGTTTATCTTTATTTCCTCATAAAACGAACGCATATTTTTAAGCTTTTCGTCTATCGCGTGCGGATCGGCCTTTGCCATGTTATCTGCGCGTTTGATTTTTATAAGGTTAAGGTATGCTTCGTCTCCGAGACTGCACATCATTTTTTTTGCCTGAATTTTGTCGCGCGGGGATTTCATATCGTGTATCAAAACAAGCTTTGATACCTCGTTTATTGTATTATTGTCAAATTTCAGCCTTTTAAGAATGTCTCGCGTCTTTTTTTCGCTTATCACGGCATGACCTTTGAAGTGCGAAGTGCCGTTTTCGTCAGTGGTTTTGGCGTCGGGCTTTCCGAAATCATGGAAAAACATTGTAAGACGCAAAATTCTGTCATTAAAATCTATCGCGTCTACGGCGTGAAGCGTATGCTCGAACACATCGTATTTGTGATATTTTGTGTGCTGCTCGCATTCTACAAGTGGGGCAAGCTCCGGGATAAATACCTCTATAACCGCGTGATATTTCCGTATAACGTCGGTTGCGTATTTTCCCGTGATAAGCTTTGTGAATTCAACCTGTAATCTTTCTTTTGACACATCCGACAGCAGACGCCTGTTTTTCAGTATGCTGTCCGATGTGCTTTTTTCTATTGTGAATCCGAGCTCCGCCGAAAAACGGACGGCACGCATTATTCTGAGCGCGTCCTCCGAAAAACGGGTGTCGGGGTCGCCGACGCACCGTATTATTTTGTTGTTCAAATCGTCTTTGCCGCCGAAAGCATCAATTATTTTATCGTCGCAATTACAGCAAAGCGTGTTTATTGTGAAATCCCGCCTTGAGAGATCGTCTCTGAGGTTATCCGAAAATGATACCGTTTGCGGGTGACGGTGGTCTGTATAGTCGCCGTCTATGCGATAAGTGGTTATTTCGAGCGGCATACCGTCAATTATAACAGTTACCGTCCCGTGCTTTATACCTGTCTCTATTATCCGTTCGCCGCAAAACACATTTTCGGTTTCCTCGGGGCGTGCGCTTGTTGTGATGTCCCAGTCAAACGGGACTTTGCCGAGCAGACAATCACGAACCGCGCCGCCGACGGCATAGGCTTCAAAACCGCTGTTTTTCAGCAGGCATATCGCCTTATTCACTTGTTCGGGGAGCTTTATCATAATAATTCCTCAAAGTATGCTTTTGATTTCTGAGAGACTGTCGATTCTTATATCCGCGCCCACATTATCATACCCCGTGCCGTTGTGGTCATACCAACAGGTGGTGATTCCGAAGCTCTTCCCTCCGGATATATCGGCGGTAAGCGAATCGCCTATAAGTATAAATTTTGATTTGTCGGTTTCGTGCAGCTCATTGAGGCACCGCTCAAAAAATTCCCGTTGGGGCTTTTGTATGCCTATTCTCTCCGAAACAAAAAGGTGAGAAAAGCAGTCTATCATTCCGGCAAGTGTCAGTCGGTGCTTTTGCTGCTCAAACGGCCCGTTGCTTGCGGCACAGAGTATGTATTTTTTTGACAGATATTTAACCGTATCCACAGCTCCGTTTACAGGCTCGTGGCTGTCATATATTCCTTTTACGAATTCTTTTTCAAATTCGCGTCCGTCAAAAGTGATACCCATAACCGAAAAAACCATATTCCACCGTTTTTCGTGTATTTGCTCCCTTGTGATTTCTCCCGTTTCGAGTCTTTGCCAGAGAGAGTCGTTGATTTTATGAAAAACCGACGGCATTTCTTTTTTGAAACCTACTCCGCAAGCTTTACAAGCGTTTGTCATAGCTTTTTCGGCACATTTGTTGAAATCCAAAAGCGTATTGTCAATGTCTATCAGAACATATTTAAACATATCGTAATCCTTCCTTCATCATAATGAAATTATATGATATTCACTTAATATTTTCAAGTGTTGAGCCGCTCCTTTACTTTATTTAAAAAATATTATAAAATAATAAAAAATAACCTTTACGTGGTGATGATTATGGAGCAAAGTAAAATTGAGCGTATAAACTTCCTTGCCAAAAAGCAAAAAGGGGATGGGCTTACTCCCGAAGAAAAGGAGGAGCAGGCAATTTTGCGCCGCGAGTATATCGACTCTTTTAAAAGAAATCTTGTCGCAAATCTTGAAAATACGTATATCGTTGATGAAAACGGAAATAAACATAAGGTTAAAAAGCATACCGATGACGATAAAAGCTGACTTGAGCTGTCGGCTTTGGGCGTATGAGCCCTAAATATCCGTTTGAAAAGGCAAATAACTTGACTTGACCGCTATATATAGTGTAAAATATATGGCGGTATTTTTCGGCAGGATTTTCCTGCGTGCATTTTTTCCGCCGCTCGGAATTTAAAAGGTGGTTTATTTAAATGGCAAAAAAAGCGGTATACAATGAAGAAAGTATTTCGCAGCTAAAGGGTGCTGACAGGGTTAGGCTTCGCCCTGCCGTTATTTTCGGCTCGGACGGTATTGAGGGCTGTGAGCACGCTGTATTTGAGATACTTTCAAATTCCATAGACGAGGCAAGAGAGGGCTACGGTAAAGAGATAACCGTGACCCGTTTTCTCGACGGCTCCGTTGAGGTTGTCGATCACGGCAGAGGTATGCCTATGGACTACAACGAAAAGGAAAAGCGCTGGAACTGGGAGCTGCTCTTCTGTGAGATGTATGCCGGCAGTAAATATAATACAAACAACGGCGGAACATACGAGTATTCACTCGGACTTAACGGACTCGGACTTTGTGCCACACAGTATGCTTCGGAGTATATGGATGCCGAGGTGCACAAAAACGGTTTTCGCTATGAGATACATTTTAAGGCGGGCGAGCCCGTCAGCGAGCTTCAAAAGGAACCGTACAATAAAAAAGATACCGGGACAAGAATACGCTGGAAACCGGATATCAAGGTGTTCACCGATATTGATATTCCTCTTGAATACTATCAGGAGACCATATTAAGGCAGTCGGTTGTAAATGCGGGAATAAAATTCGTTCTTCGCAATCAAACCGGCGAAAAGAGCTTTGATAAATACGAATACTGCTACGAAAACGGTATAGTCGATTATATAAAGGAATTTGTCGGCGATGATGCGTTTTCTTCAGTGCAGTTTTGGCAGGGTGAGAGAAAGGGCAGAGACAGAGCCGATTTGCCCGAATACAAGGTTAAGCTCAATGTTGCGCTGTGTTTTTCCAATAAAAAACAGCTTAAGGAGTATTACCATAATTCTAGCTTTCTTGAACACGGCGGCGCTCCCGAAAAAGCTGTAAAAAGTGCGTTCGTTTCTCAGATTGACAGCTATTTAAAAGCAAACAGCAAGTATTTAAAGAGCGACAGCAAGATAAACTTCCAGGATGTGGAGGATTGTCTTGTGCTTGTTTCGTCATCCTTTTCAACTCAGACGTCATACGAAAATCAGACCAAAAAAGCTATAACCAATAAATTCATTCAGGAGGCTATGACGGATTTTCTCCGCCATCAGCTTGAAGTGTATTTTATAGAAAACAGAATAGACGCCGAAAAAATTGCCGAGCAGGTGCTCATAAATATGCGTTCGCGCGTCAAGGCCGAATCCACAAGGCTCAACATTAAAAAGACGCTTCAAAGCGGCAACAGTATGACTGACAGAATCGAAAAATTCGTTGACTGCCGCTCAAAGGACGTTTCGGAGCGTGAAATATTCATAGTGGAGGGCGACTCGGCTCTCGGTGCCTGCAAGCAGGCGAGAGACAGTGCCTTTCAGGCAGTTATGCCGGTACGAGGGAAAATACTCAACTGTCTTAAGGCCGAATACCCCAAAATATTTAAAAACGACATTATAACAGACCTTATCAAAGTGCTCGGCTGCGGCGTTGAGGTAAGCTCCAAGGCAAATAAAAATCTGTCGCTTTTCAATATGGATAATCTGCGTTGGAGCAAGGTCATAATTTGTACCGATGCCGACGTTGACGGTTATCAGATACGGACGCTGATATTAACGATGATTTATCGTCTTATGCCCACGCTTATAAAAGAGGGTAAGGTGTTTATAGCCGAATCTCCGCTTTACGAAATAACTTGCAAGGACGAGACCTGGTTTTGCTACACCGAAAAGGAAAAGCAGGATGCCCTTCTTGAAATCGGAGACAGAAAATATACCATACAGCGTTCAAAAGGTCTCGGTGAAAACGAACCCGAGATGATGTGGCTTACCACAATGAATCCCAAAACCCGTCGTCTTATAAAGGTCGAGCCGGATTATTCCCCTGAGGCTGTCGCCGATAAATTTGACCTTTTACTCGGCGACAATTTACAGGGCAGAAAAGATTATATTGCCGAAAACGGTGCTCAGTACATTGATATGACTGACCTTTCTTAATGTTATCACGGCAAATCAGGAGAGTCGGAAAATGGCTAAAAGAACCAAGAAAAACGAAACAGACCGAAATTCGGAGGAACTTAACATAAACGCTCACATTCTCGGTGCAGGCGAGGTGGTAGAGCAGCATATAACCGATACGCTTGAAGTGAACTATATGCCGTATGCCATGAGTGTTATTATGTCGCGTGCCATTCCCGAAATAGACGGTTTTAAACCGTCACACAGAAAGCTGCTTTATACTATGTATAAAATGGGGCTGCTTCAGGGAGGCACTATAAAATCCGCCAATATAGTCGGCCGCACCATGCAGTTAAACCCCCACGGCGACGCGGCAATTTACGAGACGATGATTCGCTTGGCGCGCGGCAATGAGTCGCTCCTTCACCCTTATGTTGAGTCAAAGGGTAACTTCGGTAAATCGTATTCAAAAAATATGCAGTATGCGGCTTCGCGTTATACCGAGGCAAAATTAGCCCCGATTTCAGCCGAGCTTTTCCGCGATATAGATAAGGATACGGTCGATTTTGTACCGAACTACGACAATACCATGACCGAGCCCACGCTTTTGCCCGTTACATTTCCGTCGGTGCTCGTAAATGCCAATATGGGCATAGCCGTCGGTATGGCTTCAAATATTTGTTCGTTCAACTTGAAAGAAATCTGCGATACTACCGTGGCGCTTATAAAGGACCCCGACGCCGATATAACCGAAACGCTCAAGGCTCCCGATTTTATAGGCGGCGGTCAGATACTCTACGATGAAGATAAAATGAACGAGATATTCCGCACGGGTCGCGGAAGCTTCAAAATTCGCGCAAAGTACAGCTATGATAAAAAGAATAACTGTATTGATATATACGAAATTCCGGCGACCACCACTACGGAGGCGATAATCGATAAGATAGTCGAACTCGCAAAGGGCGGCAAGGCTAAGGAAATTTCCGATATCCGTGACGAGACCGATAAAAAGGGTCTTAAAATAACAATCGACTTAAAGCGCGGCACAGATGCAGACAAGCTTATGAAAAAGCTCTATAAAATGACTCCGCTCGAAGATTCTTTCGGCTGTAACTTTAATGTGCTTATCGCGGGTACGCCGAGAGTTCTCGGAGTGCGCGAGCTGCTTTTGGAATGGATAGCTTTCCGTACCGAATGTGTAAATCGCCGCGTCTTTTTTGACCTTTCCAAAGCAAAAGACAGGCTGCATCTTTTAGAGGGACTTCAAAAAATTCTTCTCGATATAGATAAGGCAATAAGAATAATACGCTCAACGGACGAGGAGTCCGAGGTTGTTCCGAACCTGATGATAGGCTTCGGAATAGATAAGATACAGGCGGATTATGTGGCTGAAATCAAATTGCGCCACTTAAACCGTGAGTATATTTTAAAGAAAACGGAAGATATAGAAAAGCTGAGAGCCGAAATCGAGGATATGGAGGATATTCTTGCAAGTCGCTCAAGAGTTAAAAAAATTATCGTAAACGAGCTTTCGGATGTCGTTAAAAATTACGATAAGCCGCGTCGTTCGGAAATAATCTACACGAGTGATATAGATGATGAATCGGAGCCCGATGAGGAGATACCGAATTATCCCGTCACGCTGTTCTTTACCAAGGAGGGCTATTTCAAAAAGATAACTCCGCAGTCACTGCGTATGAGCGGTGAGCAAAAGCTAAAGGAAAACGATGAAATAATAGAGACCGTTGAGGCTGCAAACAATACCGAGCTTTTGTTCTTTACCGATAAGTGCCGTGTTTATAAAGCCAAAGCTGCCGATTTTGACGACAGCAAGGCGAGCGTTCTCGGTGATTATGTGGCTTCAAAGCTTGAGATGGAGCCCGATGAAAACGCCGTGTATATGGCGGTTACAACAGACTATAAGGGCTTTATGCTGTTCTTCTTTGAAAACGGCAAGCTTGCCAAAATAGACCTATCCGCCTATGAGACTAAAACAAACCGCAAGAAGCTGATTAAGGCGTATTGCGAGAAATTCCCGGTAGTCAATATGTTCTGTGTGACTGAGGATAAGGAGTATGTTATGAAGTCCACCTCCGGCAGAATTCTTCTTCTCAATACCGGGGCAATAGCCGTCAAAACGACCAAGGATTCTATGGGCGTATCGGTTATGACTCTCAAAAAAGGGCATAGGGTATCTTCCGTAAAAGAGTATACCGATGGTGAGTTTGTAAAGCCTGCGAGATACAGAACAAGAACCTTGCCTGCCGCCGGTGCGACTTTGTCGGCTGATGATGTCGGCGAGCAGCTTACACTTTAACTTAGAAAATATACCGTGTTTCGAAATTCGTTTTTCGGAATTAGGTATATTTTTTTGTTTTTCGGGTGTCAACCGATAATGCATGAGTGTTGACTATGCATTTCGGATGTTGTATAATTCCGATATAAGTAAATGTCTGTTTCGGGGCTTAACGGAGGTTAATATGAAAAGACGAACTAAAATAATTTCGGCTGTTATGGCTCTCGCAATACTTGTATGCGTGTTCGCTGTACTTGCGACGTCGTTTGCCGTTGACACTTCTTCCGAAAGCGCATCCTTCAGAGTTGACGCTCAGATTATGGGCTATAACAGGGTAGAGGTAAAAATATATGCTCCGGCAGGGGCCGCGGGCGGCAGCTATACGCTTAAATACGATTCCTCATATTTGAGGCTCACAAAGCCGGATGCGGATAAAAACGGCGAGCAGACGTCGGTTACTTCGTACGAAAACGGCGGTACGGCAATAACAAATTATAATTTTTCACAGGATTCTTTAAGATGCTCGGCAGCCGCACCGAAATCCTCTTCGACGGAGCAACTGTACGGAAGTTATACTTTTTATTTTGACGGCAACTATAAAGAAGGCAGCATATCTGTAACTGCATTTGATATTTACAGCGGAGACGAAACTCCAAAGCTTCTCGGCTCCGATAAAACCGCAAAATGTGACTTTGACGTAAAGGCGGCTCCGTTTAATACAACTACGCTTATGGTAACTAAAGACGGCACGTGGCTTTATATGGAAAACGGCAAGCACAACACCGATTACAGCGGACTTGTAAATTATTACGGTACATGGTATTATGTCGAAAACGGTGTGCTTAATTGGAATTATTCAGGCCTTACACTTTATTACAGTACATGGTATTATGTTGAAAACGGTCAACTTAATTGGGATTACACCGGTCTTACGCTCTATTACGGCACTTGGTATTACGTGGAGGGCAGCGTTCTTAAATGGGATTATACCGGTCTTACAAACTATTACGGTACTTGGTACTATGTAGAGGACAGCGTACTCCATTGGAACTATACGGGACTCACGCTTTATTACGGTACGTGGTATTATTGCGAGGGCAGTGTTCTTAACTGGAACTATACGGGCCTTACAAATTATTATGGTACCTGGTATTATGTTAAAAACGGTATCCTCGATTGGAATTATACAGGGTACGTTTATTATCGCGGCACCCGTTACTATGTGAGAAACGGCATTCGCGTTTAAGGATGTTTTATAAAATTAAATTACAAATTATCGCAAAACCGTTCAAATGAATGAACGGTTTTGTTTTTTGATAAAATGTGTCAATGCAACACTTTTGCATAAAAACTATTGCAATTATATACTGATTGTTGTATAATTCGAATAAGCGGCAGGGCTTTATGCCGTAAAAATCAGGGAGGATATTAAATTTATGAAAAAATTCAAAAAGTTTATTGCGGTTGCACTGGCTGTTTTTGTGTCAGTATTTATGCTGGCGGTCAGCGCATTTGCATCCGACACCGATTCGCTTGCGCGAATGGATGACGGTACATGGAACTATATGGAGAACGGTGAACATAATACCGATTACACAGGTCTTGTTAAGTATTATGACACTTATTACTATGTTGAAAATGGTGTGCTCGATTGGAGCTATACCGGTCCGACAGAGTATAACGGTACAACATATTTTGTTACAAACAGCACGCTTGACGAGAGCTATTCGAGCCTCGTTCTTGTAGATGGTGTTTGGCATTACGTTGAAAACGGTGTTTATTCAAATGATTATACCGGTCTTACCTTGTATTATGGCACGTGGTACTATGTTGAGGACGGCGTTCTTAATTGGGATTATACCGGGCTCACATTATATTACGGCACTTGGTACTACGTTGAAAACGGCGTGCTCAATTGGAACTACACAGGTCCTACTGAGTATTACGGTACAACATATTATGTCATAAACGGTGTGCTTGATTGGGATTATTCAAGCCTCGTTCTTGTAGATGGTGTTTGGCATTATGTAGAAAAAGGCGTTTATTCAAACGATTATACCGGTCTTACTCTGTATTACGGCACTTGGTATTATGTTGAAGACGGCGTTCTTAATTGGGAATTCGAAGGCCTTACAGACTACTACGGTACTTTGTACTATGTAAAAGACGGTGTAATCGATTGGGATTTTTCGGGTTTCGTTATTGACGATGATGAAAACCTCTTTCGTGTTGAAAACGGTGCGGTAGACCGTAGCCTTAACGGACTTTATAATTATTACGATCATGATTGGTGCTATCTTGTAGACGGGCAGGTCGTCAGCAGTTATACTGGACTGTTTAATTATTACGGTACTTGGTACTACCTTGAAGAGGGATTCCTTAATTGGAATTATTACGGCCTTACAAATTACTACGGCACATATTACGGCGTAGAGGGCGGTATTCTTGATTGGAACTTCTCGGGAGCCTTAAGATACGGCACATCTCTTTATTATGTAAGAAACGGCGTTTTTGACAGCAGCTTTAACGGAGAAGCCGAGTATTGCACGGGCAAAATATATAACTTTAAAGACGGAGTTTCGGTAGATTATGACGGCTATGTTGCCGACGCCGCACAGCTTCTTGCCCTTATAGAGCACGTTGAGGATGAAAAGGGCAATACGGTTACTTTGGCGAGTGCACAGGGCATACCCGACATGGGCTCTTACGGCGGAGTTGTTGTTACCGTTAACGTAAAATACAAGGACGGCACAGAAGAGAAGTTTTCTGTTGCTGCTGCCAAGAGCTATTTTGAGACATCAGAATTGCCTGGCGTCAGAGAAGATATAGGCGACGGTTCCCTTTTCGTAACAGGGCAGATATCAGGCGACTATGAAATGGATAATTCCGTGAAATTGTCAAATGATGCCGTTTCCGATTACTTTGACGGTATAGAATCTTTCTGGGTATTAAATATAAGTGAATAAGAATAAATTTTAATTATCGCGGCAGGATATAAAGCCGTATCCGTTCGCTGAAATATTTAATAACAAATACAGAAGAAGGTCTGTCGGTTTACCCGGCAGACCTTCATTTTGTCCGAAATTTATTGAAGAATCAGGGTATTTATACTTCTTATTTCATGCCGTCTTCATAAGCCTTGATCATCTTCTTGACCATCTGTCCGCCGATAGAGCCGGCCTGCTTAGAAGTAAGGTCGCCGTTATAACCCTGCTTGAGATTTACACCAACCTCATTAGCAGCTTCCATTTTGAATCTGTTAAGAGCTTCCTTAGCTTCCGGAACAACGTTCTTGGAACTTGACATTTGAAAACACTCCTTTTCATTACAATTTGCGTTTGCATTACTATTTTTTACATTGAGCGTTTTTATATTTAATAAAATAAATGCTAAAAATGTTATTTTTTGTAACTTAATAAGCGGATATTTCAAATGCGTTGTTTGATTCTATTCTTTTAAAGACGAGCTTATTTATATGTGAATTGATTTTTACTCGTTTCGGTGTGATTCTCATAAAATCGGCGGCTTAAAACCGTATTGCGTTTCGTCAATCATCAGCTTGCCGTCTTTTTTGATGTAGCCGTACATATTGTTTGTGCCGAGTACAGTGCCTTTTTTGATAGCCTGTTGATGACCGAATCGCACACGATTAGAGATTTTTCTCGACTCGTCTTGCGCCATAGATGACATAATCGTCAGCCTCAGTTCGCTGTCCTCGTCAAGGGTGTTTATGTTGTCATTTTGAAAATACACAGCCACTCCGCTTGATAAAAGTTCACGGGTAAAGCGAATACTGTCCAGCGTGTTACGGGCAAATCTTGATACCTCTTTGGTTACAATCAGGTCAAACATTCCTGCCTTTGCGTCCTCAATCATTTCGTTGAATCGCTCACGCTTTGCAGTCGATACGCCCGATATGCCCTCGTCAACATAGCCATCAACATATTCCCAATTCGGATTTTTCCTAATGAAATCGGTGTAATAAGTTATTTGGTTATCGAGTGAATTTAACTGAACAATAAAATCCGTGCTGACACGAGCATAAAATGTTACACGAAGCGGCAGGTTCATAAAGTTGATATTTTCTTTTCTTATTCTCTCACGAGTTGAATATATATCCATTTTTTACTCCTTTCCAAGCAGACAATATCACAAATAATTTCTATTATTCAGCTTTATTTTACAGTATTTCACCCCTGCGTTCATTAGGGGATTGATACCTGTTTTGGTAATGTTTTACAGAGCTTTTTAGTTTATTTTTCCGTATCTGCGATTGACTTCCACGCTGATTTTTGTCATCAATTTGCGATAGGTTTTGTCATCAATGGTATTTTGATTCAGCAAGGTATTTGCAAAATGCTGCATCCAAAGCTCTGTGCTGATTCTCTCATCGGCAATGTTTTGTGTATTGATTTTCAGCTCACTCCCGCTTGATTTTTCAATACTATTATTGCCTGATGCTTTAGAATTTATTTCCTTTGCTGCCATAGGGCAACACGCTAACTATGATTTTATATCTGCCTCCTTTAATTTGATGTATCTTTCATTGTGAATTTGTGTTTCATATTAACCTCCTATTTTGCTCACTGGCTCGCATAAATCGCCTGTAAGCCGTTTTTAGTTTTAGTCCGACGGAGTTACTCTGTTTTCATTTAACTCGCCTTAATTTTGCTCACAACGTTGCCTGATTTTTCAAAAATAGGTTTATCATATGGCAACGCTTGATTGAATACGCAAAAGCCTTGATTTTCTGCGAAAAACGCCCCTAACTGCATACGAATTTGGAATCATACGCAAAAGTATTACGAATAGAAAAGCCGACAGGCTTTGCCGGACGGCGTTTTCGGGCATTTCAACGCCCGAAAATCATACCCCTTTATCCTGCTTTAAAATCGACGGCTTGAAATCCACTTCAAAACCAACTCAAAAGCCATCAATTTTCGTTTCAAAAATCATAAAATTTCAAAATCAAAGCTTTTCATATTCTTTGCCGATAAACCCTAAAGCACGGTGCATTAAATCTTGTTGACCGTGTATAGATTGCTCTTTTGCTCGCCGCCGATAAACCGTTTCGAGATAGTTATGTACCCGCCACTTTCAAGCGAACGCAAAACTTTTCTGCAAGTAGAAGCACACATCGAACAGCTTTTCGCAATCATAGGCACCGACCAAAAACTTTGCCACGACGAGTCCTTCGCTCGAACGAGAAAAGAATATACGATAAACTCGTTGGGCGATAACCGTTCATCAAAAATCCTGTTCGGCAAAAGAAAAAATTGCCCGCTGCAATTTTTACGCATACGAAAACCTCCTTTAAAATTATTCGAGAGAATATTTTTATAAAGTGAAAACCAAAAAGAAAAAGTGCTTAGAAAAAACTCCCTCTACTATACGGAGAAAAATTTCCGTTTTGTTCGGGTGTTTTCAGAAAAAATTTACAAATTATTTTCACGCAAAAGAAAAATCCTCACCATACAGGCAAGGATTATCAATATCATTTTACAATTTAGATATTTAATTTTTTAGTATATCAAACAGTTCGGGAATGTCGTTTTACGAGAACTTTCTCAATTCTCAAGTTTTTTAGAACATTCATAATTGCACCTCTGATTGAAAAATAATGCAGTAATTGCACATTGTCAACCGTAAATGTGCAAATATTGCATTCTTATAGAAATATTATATGCAAAATACGATAGCGCATTCAAATTAAAATTATATTTTTTTAACTTGAAAAGTAGGTTTGCCCAAAATGTAGGCAAGTAACAGAGGTGCACATGAATGGAAAAGTTACCAGAATAATATTGTTTGAAAAAGGATACCGCTGCTTAATAATTGGGCTGTAAGATGATTTATGACTTATTAAACTGTCTATCAAATGCAGGCGGTGCAATGTGCCAAATTTTAATTATTTTATAGTTTTAAATATTGACTTTTTATTTGTCATTTGATAGAATAACCGCGGTTAGCTTGTGCTAACTAAAAATTTTAATGTCAAGTTAGCAATGGCTAATAAAATACGGAGGACAAATATGTTTAAAAAATTATCGATTTCATTGACTGCAATAGTTTTTGCACTTGCACTTACCTGCACTTCGTTCGGTGCGTTTGCAATGGGTCCGAGCGAGGACGGTGTTTATGAAGTGCCGATTGAAATGTGGCACGCAGAAAAAGAAAGAACATCTATGGGTGACAGATATATTGTTCACACCGCACTTCTTACAGTTGACGGTGATGAAAAAACGCTTACAATAGCTCCTGCCGAAACAACAAGCGATGTGCATTTTTGGTATTACAAGGACGGTTCTGTTGAGGGCGACACAGTAGAAGTTGAGCAAAAGAATAATGTTGAAATTGACGGCACTGAATATGAAACGGCTTTTGAATTTCCGATTAAGAGCGACAATGAATTTGTCGGCGTAAAATTTGCCGCTTCGGCTATGCCTTTATCTCCTTCTGCAAGAATTAAAATAGATTATGACAGTGCAAAAAAAATCAGAGATGTAAAAAAAGAAACAACCACCAAAAAAGCCACTACCACTACAACGCCAACAACAACTACTACAACGCCAACAACAACTACTACAACGCCAATAACAACAACTATTACAACTACAACTACAACAGCACTAACCGTTACCGAGCCTAAAGAGGAAACGGTTAAAAATAAAAAAGTTCCGATCGCCATTGCCTGCGGCGCAGTGGGTGCGGTTGCATTTGTGCTTGTAATGACTGCTGTTATCAAGAAAAATAAACATGACTGATTAGGGTGAAGTATGAAAAAAATATTTAAGAAATTTCAAGTTAAGGATTTTGTGTTTTTGGCTGTCTTATCCGCAGCGATGACATTGTGCGGCGGAATAACGATGCCGCTTGTTATGCACACCACCGTTTTCGGACTGCGTAACATGGCAGCCGCACCGATTTATTCGATTTTCGTTGCAATCGGACTTATGAAAGTAAGAAAGCCGGGTGCTCTCACAATTATCGGACTTTTTTCGGGCGCACCGCTGATTTTCTTTTCGACGGTTATGTTTTTTAACAATTTTGTTTCCGCAATCATAGCGGAATTGATTATGCTTTTGATTTTCAGAGGCTATCAAAAGAAAGTTTCCGTTTTCGTTACAACGGGAATATATATGCCGTTTTCACTGCCGATTTCGGTTCTGTTCAGTCTTTGGCTCAATGGGCAAAGTTACGATCAGCTTACAGCAAATCCGAAAATTTCTGTTTTAACATCAATCGGCACAATTGCATTGGCATTTTTGGGTGCGGCAATCGGAATGAAAATCGCCGCAGAACTTCAAAAGGCAGGCAAATTAAAACCGTACGGAGAAGATGATAATGCTTGAAACATTTGAGGTTAAAAAGCCTTTTTATCCGCTGATTTCATTTTCAGTTTCCGTAATAGTGCTGATATTCGGAATGCTTTTTTCCAAAAATCTTTTGGCTTTTGCTTTTGCCACGGCAATTTTTGTGCTTTACTCAGCATTCGGTCTTTTTAAAAGCACATGGAAAATGACCGTTGCAATGGCGATTTGCGGACTTATTATAGGTGGTCTGTCATTTTTGACAAACAGAAGTTTGGACGCATTTTGGCAAACGCTTTTAAGAATGATTCTCTTGGGATTGTGTGCCGTGCCGATGGTAAGCACATCACCCTGTGATCTGACACGCTGTCTTGCAAAGCTGAAATGCCCGAGAGTTATAACGCTCGGCATGCTTGTAACACTTAAATTTATTCCGGTTTTAGTGGGTGAAATAAAGCAGATCTGGGAGGCGATGAAGGTCAGAGGTGCAAATATGAATTGGTACCGACCGAGTTGCATTTACCGTGCGTTTATTATTCCGCTCGTTATGCGAATCATCGGAATATCGGACACTCTTTCCCTTTCGCTTGAAACAAGGGCATTTACACTTGATGACAGTACAAGCTCGGTATATAAAGTAATAAAAATAAAAGCAAGGGATTTCGTATTTCTTGCCTGTGCTATCGTGCTTTGCGCAGGCGGAGGTGTTATGATATGGGCATAGCGATAAGACTGAAAGAAGTTTCTTTTAAATATGACGGTGCTAAAGAAAATGTGCTTGAAAATATAAATCTCACCGTGGAATACGGCGAAACCGTGCTTTTGTCGGGCGTTTCCGGCGAGGGAAAAAGCACCCTGCTTTCGATAATAAACGGTGTTATTCCGTTCGTTAATTCGGGCGAATTTTCAGGCAGTGTGGAAATAGACGGCAAGGATGTTACAAAGCTAAAAATCAGCGAGCGTTCAAAGCTAATCGGCACTGTGCTTCAAAATGCGGACGAACAAATTATTTATGATTTAGTAAACGAAGAAATCGCTTTCGGCTGCGAAAATCTGAATATTGCGTCCGAAGAAATCGACAGACGCATTGAACGATTCACAACGCTTATGCAAATAGAAAAAAACGCAAAAACAAAAACACTTTCCGGTGGTCAAAAGCAACGCCTGATAACCGCTTCTACCCTTGCGATGGAGCAAAAAATCATTATTCTTGACGAACCGCTTGCAAATTTGGACACTCATACAGCACACATTTTGCTGAAAGCACTTCGTAATTTGGCAAACAGCGGATATGCCGTTTTAATAGTTGAGCACAGGCTTGATGTTGTGAAAAACTACATAGATAAAGTTATGCGAATCGAAAACAAACAGCTTTTTACAAGTACGGACATAAACGACTTGAACAGCGGAATAAAAACAATTCCTCATGCCGACGGCTCTTTGCCCGGCGAAGTGCTTATAAAAGGCGAAAAACTCTTTTTTGCCGCAGGTGACAGAAATATTATAGATGGACTTGATATAGAAATTCGGGCAGGCGAACGAATAGTTTTGCTCGGTGAAAACGGATGCGGAAAAACCACCCTTATGCGCATGCTTGCAAGACTAAATAAGCCGAATGACGGTGCGCTGAGCCAAACAATAACAAAAAGCAAAAAAGCAAACAGCAAATGGTTTTCAAAGGTGGGATATGTTTACCAAAATCCGGTCTATCAGCTTTTTATGCCAACACTTTTAAGCGAGATTTCTTTTAAGGCAAAAAGCGAGGAAATGGCAAGGGAAATGATAAATGCCTTTGGACTTTCGGGACTTGAGCAGAGGCATCCGCAATCACTTTCCGAAGGGCAAAAACGGCGTGCCTCCATTGCTGCCGTCTGTGCAAGCGAGCCGACCGTACTGTTTCTTGACGAGCCGACGGTGGGTCAGGATTACAAAAACCTTTGTAAAACGGTTGAAACCGTAAATAAAATAAACAAAAACCTTGGCACGGCAATTGTTACCGTAACACACGATAAACGATGTGCCGGTGCTCTTGCAGACAGAGTGCTGATTATGGAAAACGGTAAAATATCACGGCAAGGCGATTACCGCCTCGCAGATGAATTTTTGGATAAATAACTTAATTGAGGGAGAAAAGAAATGATTAAAACAAGACTTATAGAGCAAGTGCCTTCTTCAAAGAAGTACATTGCCCTAACAGTTCTTGCGCAGTGGTTGAAAACGGTTGCAAACATCGTTATGATTTTCATTCTTTCAAATCTACTTGCGCAAATTCTCGACGGTAAAGCGTTTGATTTTAAAGGACTTTTGCCTTATTTGGGCGCAATTGCGGCGGTTATGCTTGTGCGCTATCTTTGCGGATACGCAAGTTCTCAGACTGCGTTTTTCGCTTCAAGCGAAGTAAAAAAAGTGCTTAGACAAAAAATGTATAAAAAGCTTACACGAATGGGAGCATCTTACAGCGAAAAGGTATCAACATCAGAGGTGCTTCAGGTTTTTGTTGAGGGTGTAGACCAGCTTGAACTTTATTTCGGCAAATATCTGCCGCAGTTTTTCTTTGCTATGCTTGCACCGATAACGCTTTTTGCCGTGCTTGTGTTCGTAAGCTGGAAAGCGTCGGTGGTGCTTCTTATTTGTGTGCCCCTTATTCCGCTTTCTATTGTTGCAGTTCAAAAAATCGCAAAAAGACTTCTTAGCAAATATTGGGGAGTATACACAAACCTCGGCGATACTTTCCTTGAAAATATCCAAGGCTTAACAACACTCAAAGTTTATCAGGCGGATGAACGCAAGAATGTTGAGATGAATGAAAAAGCCGAAGAGTTCAGAAGAATTACTATGAAAGTTCTTACAATGCAACTCAATTCCGTAAGCGTTATGGATATTGTTGCATATGCAGGAAGTGCAGTAGGTGTAGTAATTGCAATCATTCAGGTAAAAAACGGCACAATCACTTTACCTCAGGCATTTTTAATCATTATGCTTGCGGCTGATTTCTTTTTACCGCTCAGGCTTCTCGGTTCATTTTTCCATGTGGCTATGAACGGTATGGCGGCAAGCGACAAACTCTTTAAGTTGCTTGATACAAAAGAGGACGAACACGGAGCGGAGATTCCTGAAAATCTTGACGGGGATATCGAAATTAAAGACCTTTCCTTTTCTTATGACGGCGAAAAAACCGTACTTAACGATATTTCGGCAACCTTTAAAAAGCACGAGCTTATAAGCATAGTAGGCGAATCGGGTTGCGGCAAAAGCACGCTTGCCTCCCTGTTTTGCGGAACAACTAAAGGCTACATCGGCAGTATAACAATCGGCGGTGTTGAAATAAAAGATATTGATGAAAAAACACTTATGAACAACATCACTGCCGTAAACTTTAATTCCTACATTTTTGCAGGAACGGTTAGTGAAAATATGCTCATAGCTGACAAAAGTGCCAGTGACGAAAAGATGATTGAAGCATTGAAAATGGTAAACCTTTGGTCATTTTTAAGTGAGCAAGACGGACTTGATACTAAACTTAATCAACAAGGCAGCAATTTTTCGGGCGGACAAAGGCAAAGGCTTGCCATTGCAAGAGCCTTGCTTCACAACACACCGATATATGTTTTTGACGAAGTAACTTCAAACATAGACGCCGAAAGCGAAAACGACATTATGACCGTTATTCATAATATGGCTAAAATCAAAACCGTTATTCTTATTTCCCACAGGCTTGAAAATGTGGTAGGCAGTGACAAAATTCTTCTGCTTGATAAAGGCAAAATTGAGGAAAGCGGTACTCATTCTGAACTTATGTCTCTTAATAAAAAATACAAGCTGATGTATTCCACTCAAGCAGAACTTGAAAAATATGCAAAGGAGGAAGCGTAATGAAAAGAAAACAATCAGGTTTCAAAATTATGATGCGGTTGATAAAACTTGTTAAGCCGCTTGCTTTTTTCATGGTACTTGCAGTTATACTCGGCGTTACGGGATTTTTGTGTGCTATTCAAATCACGGTTGTCGGCAGTATGACGCTTCTTACAGCCGCAGGTATAAACGGTGGACTTGCAATAAAAACGGGATGTATTTGCATTATTATTTTTGCGGTTTTGCGTGGTTTTCTTCACTACGGCGAGCAAGCGTGCAACCACTATATTGCATTCAAGCTACTTGCATTAATTCGAGATAAGGTGTTCAAGTCACTTCGTCGTCTTGCTCCGGCAAAGCTTGAAGGTAAGGATAAAGGCAATCTCATATCTCTGATTACGAGCGATATTGAACTGCTGGAGGTTTTTTATGCTCACACAATCTCACCTGTATGCATTGCATTTTTAACAAGCCTTGTTATGCTGATATTTATCGGAAGATACAGTATTTGGCTTATGCTTATTGCACTTGCGGCTTACATTACAGTCGGCATTATTATTCCGCTTGTATCATCAAAATTTAACAAAAATATCGGTATGACCTACCGTGAAAATTCGGGTTCACTTTCCGGCTATGTGCTTGACAGTATGAGGGGACTTTTGGAATCAATCAGATACAATTCAACCGATACCCGCCTTAATGAAATGAACGAAAAAACCGATGAACTTAATTCACTTCAAAAGAAGTTAAAGAAAATTGAGGGGCATAATATTTCAATTACGGATATTTCGATTATCTTCTTTTCAATCACAATGCTTTTAGTTGCAATTTGCCTTTACCAAAAGGGCACAATCGGATTTGACGGACTTATTGTTTCAACCGTTGCAATGATGAGTTCATTCGGTCCGGTTGCCGCACTTTCAAACCTTGCAGGCAATTTGACTCACACTCTTGCAAGCGGTGAAAGAGTGCTGTCAATTCTTGATGAAAGCCCTGTTGTTGAAGAAAACATCAGCGGCAAAGAAGTTGAATTTGACGGTATGGAATGTAAAAATGTAGGCTTTGCATATGACAAAGATCAAATTCTTGAAAATTTCAATATGGAAATTCCAAAAAACAAAATCATTGCTATAAACGGACCGAGCGGTTCGGGCAAATCGACTGCGCTTAAACTTATGATGCGTTTTTGGGATGTAAACAGCGGCGAAATTGATATGTCGGGTGAAAACATTAAAAATATTAAAACATCATCACTTCGTAACAATCAGAGCCTTGTAAGCCAAGAAACTCAACTGTTTAACGATACGATTGAAAATAACATTAAAATTGCAGATTACAACGCAACAAGAGAAGAAGTTGAAATTGCCGCAAAAAAAGCCTCAATTCACGATTTTATAATGACTTTGCCTAAGGGATACGACACAAATGTAGGCGAACTCGGTGATTTGCTTTCGGACGGTGAAAAACAGCGTATAGGTCTTGCAAGAGCATTCCTTTGCAACTCACCTATGATTATGCTTGACGAACCCACAAGCAATTTGGACAGTTTAAACGAGGGCAACATCTTAAAATCCATAAACGAAGCAAAGCACGGCAAAAGCATTGTTTTGGTTTCTCACAGAAAGTCAACGGCAAAAATTGCCGACAAGGCATATACGGTTTACAGAGGTAGATTGTCATGAAAAAAGACAGAATCACACGAGAAAAAGAAATGTTACCCGAAATGGTAAAAATTTATTGTCACGGTGTGCATAAATCAAAAAAAGGAACTCTTTGCAAGGAATGCCAAGAACTTACTGATTATGCGCTTTTCAGGCTTGACCATTGCCGCTGGGGAAACGATAAAAACTTCTGCTCGCAATGTCCATGCCATTGCTACAAACCCGATATGCGTTCGAAAATAAAAGAGGTTATGCGCTATTCCGGGCCGAGAATTATGCTTTATCATCCGCTTGTGGGCACCATTCACGGTATTGAAACGATAAAGGGCGTTATCAAGGCAAAAAAGAAAAGCAAATAACACCAAAAAATATTGACTCTCATACAAACAAAGTCTTTGCCGAAAGGTAAAGGCTTTTTTCTTTCATAGTGAAAAGAAAAAAGCACCAATGCTCAATTAAGCATCAGTGCTGTTTTACAAGACTTGTATTTATTTCAATACAAAAC
>ERZ772831.332-NODE-332-length-50013-cov-5.208635_pt1 | contig 50013 bp, 46 predicted proteins | sample MGYA00580858_ERZ772831 | MGnify/ENA primary metagenome ERZ772831 (study PRJEB29015, sample SAMEA2737694) | human gut metagenome | biome: human gut; feature: human-associated habitat; material: faeces | place: China | collected 2012 ... | reverse complement strand
ATACCAAAGAGAAAGTCGCATTGACAGAGGAACAGGAACAAGCCTTACTCTCATTCATCAAGACGGACAACGTGTATCATAAGTATTACGATGATGTACTGATACTGTTAAAGACAGGACTTCGTATTTCGGAACTGTGCGGACTGACAGTAGCCGATATTGATTTCAAGAATGAGGTTGTGATTATCGACCACCAGTTACTAAAGAGCAAGGAACAGGGCTATTACATTGAAACGCCTAAGACAAAGAGCGGAACTAGGCAAGTGCCATTAAGCAAAGAAACGATACAGGCATTTCAACGGGTTATGAAGAAACGTCCAAAGGCAGAACCATTTGTGATAGACGGACGGGGCAACTTCTTATTTGTCAATCCCAAAGGCAAGCCAAAAGTTGCCATTGATTACAATGCCTTATTTGTCCGCATGGTAAAGAAATACAACAAGCACCACATGGACAACCCTTTGCCACATATCACACCGCATACGCTACGCCATACGTTCTGCACAAGACTGGCAAGCAAGAACATGAACCCGAAAGATTTACAGTATATCATGGGACATTCAAACATCAGTATCACAATGAACTGGTACGCTCATGCGTCCATAGATACCGCAAAATCAGAGGTTCAGCGTCTAATCGCATAGAAGTATTTACCACGATTTTAACCACGCTTGATAGCGAAAATATAAGAAGATAGACCTAGATATGTGAGGTTTACCACAAAAGCAAAATGCCCGTAGAGCCGATAAAATAAGGCTTTGCGGACATTTGAGAAGATATAAAAAGATAGTTAAAAAGACATATATAATTTAATTAAATAGAATGTTTATATGCGTTTGTTTTTTACATCGTCGAACTCCTGGAGAATTTCTGCGTCAGGAGCCGGTGTCAGAAGGCTGACAACGACGATGCAGATCAGGCTGATAATGAAACCGACCAACAGGGAATAAAGACCTGTGTAGTCGCCGATCGTTACGCGGATCGCATTACCTGCTTCATCTACAGTAGAGACAATCTTTAAGTAGTCCCATACGATAACTGTGATCGCGCCGGATAAAACACCGGCAACTGCGCCCTGCAGATTGGTACGTTTCCAGAACAGGGATAATACAACAAGCGGTCCGAAGGCTGCACCGAAGCCTGCCCATGCATTGGATACAAGTCCCATGATGGAACTGTTCGGATCAAGTGCGATCAAGTAAGCAAGTACTGCAATGACGAGTACTGTGATACGGCTGATATTCAGAACTGTCTTATCATCCGCATCCTTTTTAAATACACCCTTGTAGATGTCTTCCGCTACGGAAGAAGCACTGACAAGGAGCTGGGAATCTGCTGTTGACATGATCGCAGCCAGAATACCGCATAAGAAGATACCACCGACCACCGGCAGATAATAGTTTTCCGTAAAGAGCTGCAGGATCATCTTAATAAATACTTTTTCTGTATCGCCGCCTTCCAGTGGAGTTGTCAGGAATGCTCTGCCGACTACACCGATGAAGCATGCAAAGAACAGGGAAAGTGCAACCCAGATGATCGCTACTGTTTTGGATTTTTTTAATTCTTTTTCATCGCGGACTGCCATGAAACGTACAAGGATATGTGGCATACCACAATAACCGAGTCCCCATGCAAGCTGTGAAATGATATCAATTGCTGAATATGTCTTATCTCCATTTCTGACAAGGCTCAGGAATGCGGAAGAGCCGCCCGCAACGCCCTGCGCATCCAGTGCTGCGGAAAGGTTGCCGCCAATGATCCCATATGCCATGATCGGAACGATCAGAAGACCGATCAGCATCAGTGTTCCCTGGATAAAGTCGGTCACACAGACTGCCATGAACCCGCCAAGGAATGTGTATACCAGAATAACAAGTGCACCGATCGTCAGTGCAATGCGGTAATCTACACCAAATACGGAATTGAAAAGCTTACCGCCGGATGCCAGTGCTGATGCGGTATAAACAAGGAAGAAAATAACAATCGTGATCGAAGAGATCAGCAGAAGCACTTTCTTCTTATCATGGAATCTGTTCTCAAAGTAAGTAGGCAGTGTCAGGGAATTGTTCGCCCGGATCGTATAACGGCGAAGCGGTCCTGAAATAACCAGCCAGTTTACAACCGTTCCGAGGAAAAGACCGATCGCGATCCACGACTGTCCTGTTCCCAGCGCATATACGCCGCCCGGAAGCCCCATCAGAAGCCATCCGCTCATATCCGATGCCTGTGCGGAAAGCGCTGCCACAAAGCCTCCAAGACTTCTGCCTCCCAGAAAATAATCTTCTGCACTGCTGTTCTTCTTTGCGTAAGCAGCTCCGACTGCTACCATGCCCAGAAGATAGAGTACAAATGCTACAATGATCCAACCTAATGTATTACTCATGTTCTCCTCCCATATGTAAGAATTTCGATTGTTTTGACTACTCTCTGCTACGGTAAAGTACAAAACTGTTACCTATTATAATGTATGAGATAGCATTTCGTCAAGGATACGTGTATACAATTCTCAACAAATAAAAAGGTGTCTGCACCGCAAACACCTTTTCTGCTTTATTTTGTAACTTTTATTGTCTTTGCTGCACCTCTGGCTCTGAATACTTTCCGATAGCTGCTTATCTTTTTCTTTGGTACTTTGAAGGCTGCTTTTTTATGAATTCCTTTGAATGCCTGACTACCGACATTTTTCTTAGTCAGCTTTGTTGTTTTCACCGTGATCTTCTTTAATTTACTGCAGCCATAAAACGCCTTTTTGCCGATCTTTGTGACATTCTTTCCAATCACAACTTTTTTCAGCTTCTTATTATTTTTAAATGCATTTGCTGCGATCGAAGTTACCTTATAAGTCACCTTATCAATTGTAACAGTGTCAGGGATCGTTACGGAAGCTTTCTGCTTTTTGCTGCCTTTGTATACAACCGTAGGATTCTTTTCTGCAGCGCTTGTTACCTGATAGCTGGCACCTTTCGCTGTCAGCTTTGTGCCCTTTGCAGGTACTTTTATATCCTGCTCCGGTTTCTGGCTCGGTGATCCGCTCGGCTGCTGGCTTGGTGCTTCGCTTGGCTGCTGGCTCGGTGATTCGCTTGGCTGCCGGCTTGGCTGTGTACCGGATGGCAGTTTCGGAATTGCAACTGCAGCTTTCTTTTCATGACAGATGCTGCATTCCTCGTGTCTGCTTCCTTCTGCCTGCTCCGTTGCTTCTCTGTCAATGATCCATGTAAAGCTATGCCCTTTGGCAGGAACTACTACTGTGTTTGCTGACACTTCATTCGTTCCTTCCTGATCTGTGTAAAGTTTTCCACAGACACTGCATTTGTAATAAGCCTTGTTTCCTGCTTCTGTACACTTTGGTTCTTTGGCTTTTACTTCCTGTAAGGTATAATCATAACTTTCCTGTTTCTGTTCGTTCGCATAGGCATAAACTGTATGCGCCTCATCTTTTGCGCAGTCCTGATAGGTGATGTTCTGATATACTCTTGCGCCGCCTAATACCGGATAAACTTGCACGTCATTTCCGGAAAGTGTCTGTCCCCAGACCGGTTCCTCACGGTCAGCCTGCAGCAGATATGCGATCTCACCGCTTTCAAATGCCTGCGAAGACTTTCCTTCGGTCTGTTTGATTGTTGCATCTTTTAAATATCCAATCGCATCTCCTGTGTACAAATTTGAATCATAGTATGCATTCTGAAAGTCAACCTTATTACTATTACCACAAATACCACCAACATTTGTATTTCCGCTGACAGTTGCCTGGCTGTAGCAATTTTCAACCAGACTGTAACCGATATATCCTCCGATACCACCAATGTCTTTTGTATCCCCTATCACGTTTCCTCTATTATAACAATCTTTTATCCATATTGTATTACCCAATCCGGAACTTGCTCCAACAATTCCGCCAACATTAAATTCCCCGTTAACAATTCCAATATTATAGCAGCTTTCTATTGTTGAATAATTATCTCCACAGATACCACCTATACTTCTAGTAGTTCCATAAACATATCCTGTATTATAACAGTTTTCTATTATGCTATCACCTTCACTGCGACCACAAATACCCCCTATATAGGAATCACCACATACTGTAGCAGCACTATAACAATTTTGGATAGTTCCACCATCATTGTAACCAAAAATGCCACCGATGCAATCTTCCCCTCTCATATAAGAATCTAAAACAGATAAATTTCTGGTCACTCCGCTATAATATCCAAATAAGCCAATACCAACTTTAAATCTATCATCGACATCATCCGACTCATCTCTGTTTACGTATAAGCCGCTGATACTGTGCCCATTTCCATCAAAAATGCCTTTGTAGTACCCTTCCCCATTTTCATCTGCCATTCCCATTGGTCGCCATGCTTTGAAAGAACTACCATTTGTAACATTTCCGTCTTCCTCTGTATTAATGCTTGTCAGCAGATCTTCATTCACTGTGATATCAGCTGTCAGAACTGCGTTCGCCTTCAGATTCTGCGCGGTTCCGTCTGTCAATGTTCCGTTTACAAGCCCGGCAAACCAGTAGAGCTGCCCTGCATTTCCGATTTCGTAGGCTTCGTCACTGTCCGTTATTTCGCCATTGACATCTATATCATATTTGCCGGTTGTAAGTACTGCAGGCTCGTATGCGTCACAGCCGTCGTCTGTGCAGAAACCATTTTTATATGTGTGTGTTCCGTCCGCGTTTTCTGTGTCCGGATCTGCTGTTTCTGCATCCAGATCTGTGTTCTCTGCTTCCCTGTTCTCAGCTCCACCGTTTTCTACTTCTGGCTCACCTGTATTTTTCTCTGCTTCTACTACTCCCGCTCCCGTTTCCCCTGTAACAGCATTCTCACTGACTGCCAGCACTGTTTCTTCTGCATTTACGTCTGCCACATTTGCAGAGGTAAACACAAGCATTGCTGCCATAGCTGCTGCGATCATTTTTCGGACTTGTCTGCCGACTGCTCTGTTTCTACTCTTTTCCATCATTTTATTTTCCTTTCACACATTTCCGTCGTTTTTGCCAAACACCATATTTTTTCCCATAAACCGCTTTACGCAACCGGTACTTTTAGTATCAACATATGTGAAAATTATAAGAGATATCTCTCTGCCTGTCAATGTTTACCAGCATCCGCCGCCAGAGTATCCATGAAATTTCGTTCGCGGATTTTGGACAGCGTTTTCTTGCAATTCATTTACATATCCCTTGACGTTTTCAAATGCGTAGTCCACAATAGAATAAAATGTACAGAAAGGATTACACCCATGTGGATAGCAGATAATTGGAAAGATTATGAAGTACTGGACACCTCAGACGGCGAAAAGCTGGAGCGCTGGGGTGATTATATTTTAGTGCGCCCGGATCCGCAGGTCATCTGGAGCACAGGGCATGATGCCAAAGAATGGAAACAGAAAAACGGACACTACCATCGCAGTGTCAAAGGCGGCGGTCAGTGGGAATTTTTTGATCTGCCAAATGAATGGACGATCTCCTACCGGGAGCTTACCTTCCATCTCAAGCCATTCAGTTTTAAGCATACGGGACTTTTCCCGGAGCAGGCGGTAAACTGGGACTGGTGTGCACAGAAGATCCGGGCAGCCAGAGAAAAGGATCCGGGCAGAGAGCTTAAGGTATTAAATCTGTTCGCTTATACCGGCGGTGCTACGATCTCCGCAGCAAATGCCGGTGCAAATGTCACACATGTCGATGCCTCCAAAGGAATGGTTACGTGGGCAAAAGAAAATGCGGTTTCAAGCAATATTCCCGGCGATAAGATCCGCTGGCTGGTAGACGACTGTGCCAAATTTGTAGAGCGCGAGATCCGGCGCGGCAATACTTACGATGGCATCATCATGGATCCGCCATCTTATGGAAGAGGACCAAAGGGCGAGATCTGGAAGATCGAAGAAAGCATTTTCCCATTCATTGAACTGACTTCCAAAGTGCTGTCCAAGGATCCTGTTTTCTTTTTGATCAATTCTTATACGACCGGACTGCAGCCTGCAGTTCTCTCCTATATGTTAAATACCGTACTGACGAAGAAGCTTGGCGGATGTGTTGCTGCGGATGAAATCGGATTACCGGTCACAAGATCCGGGCTGGTTCTGCCATGCGGTGCCAGCGGCAGATGGAGTATGGACTAAAGATACTGCACTCAGGCAGTTCACAGCTATTACAGCTTGCGTTTCTGCTCTTTCTACACAATTAATTAATTACAAGACGTATGCAATCCATGCGCCGGAAATGAGGCAAAAGATGAAAAACGGAACAATGATGCAATATTTCGAATGGTATCTGCCATCCGACGGTTCTTTATGGAACCAGCTTAGTGAAAAAGCTCCTGCACTTGCAGAAGCAGGTATTACCGCGGTCTGGTTACCTCCGGCTTACAAAGATGCCTATGGTACAAACGGCGTCGGCTATGCGGTGTATGATCTGTATGACCTTGGTGAATTTGACCAGAAAGGCAGTGTTGCTACCAAATATGGCACAAAGGCCGAATATCTGGCTGCAATCCATACCTGTCAGGAATACGGAATTGATGTTTATGCTGATATCGTACTGAATCATAAGATTGGTGCTGACGGAACAGAAATAATAAATGCCGAAGAATGTAATACAGGAAACAGGGAACAGGAAACAACAGGCATCGAACAGATCACCGCCTGGACCATTTTTAATTTTCCGGGAAGAAAAGGCAAATATTCCGATTTTGTCTGGACATCCAAATGCTTTGACGGTGTAGACTGGGATGATAAACAGAAAAAGAACAGTATTTATCTCTTTGAAGGAAAAGAATGGGACAAGGATGTGGATTCAGAAAACGGAAATTATGATTATCTGATGGGGGCAGATATTGATTTCAGCGAACCTGAGGTAATTGCCGAACTTACCAAATGGGGAAAATGGTATCTGGATCAGACACAGGTAGATGGATTCCGTCTGGATGCATTAAAACACATTGACTATGATTTTTACCGCGACTGGATTCCTGCCATGCGCAGCTATGCAGGTCGCGAACTGTTTACTGTCGGTGAATACTGGCACAGGGAATGCTGGGCACTCGAAGCCTATCTGGAAAAAACAAATTATGCACTGTCTTTGTTTGATGTACCGCTTCATTTTAATTTCCACTATGCATCGTATAACAGTGAAGGCTATGATCTGCGCAAGATCTTTGATGGCAGTCTTGTTGCTGCAAAGCCGCAGAATGCAGTTACTTTTGTAGACAATCACGATACAGAGCCGGGGCAGGCACTCTGCTCTTTTGTAGACAGCTGGTTCAAACCGCTTGCCTATGCGCTCATCCTGCTGCGCGAAGCGGGATATCCGTGTGTCTTTTACGGAGACTGCTACGGTATTCCGTCCCAGAATGTAGCTCCGGTCGGCAAAACGCTTACCAATCTGCTCTCTGTCAGAGCTTCCCATGCTTACGGAGCACAGCATGATTACTTTGATGACTATCATTGTATCGGATTTACCCGGGAAGGGCTTGCAGAAGATGAAAATACAGGGCTTGCCTGCATCCTTTCTTCCAAAAATGATACCCAAAAGACCATGTATGTCGGGAAACAACATAGTGGACAGAAGTTTTTTGACGTGTTATTCGGCTATCGCCATATGATTACGATCAATGCGGACGGAAACGGTACGTTCCCGGTTCACGGTAGATCAGTTTCTGTCTGGATTCCAGTGTAGAAGCAGTCCGTCCTTGCGGGTCATCGGTTCCACATCCGGAAAATAGAGCAGCATACGATAGATATAAAACAGGAGCATGCAAGCAATGAGAACAATCATCAGCTGCAATGCTCCTTTTGGTTTACAGCCTTTGACATAGCGGCAGAGCAGGACATACAGCAGAAGCGCTGCCCATCCGTAAATAAATGGGTGCATTTGAAATGCTGCTGCAAAGTGCCCGGTCAGAAGCAGGACCCCTGCTCTCGTCAGACCGCATCCGGGGCATGGCAGTCCATACAGGATCTGCACCGGACATACATCATGGAAAATAAGCGCAAAAAGGATAAGACATGCCAATACTGCAGCACATCCTATCCCATTCTTTTTCAGATCATCTTTTATTCTCTCTACAATATCGTGCATTCCGCTTTTCTTCATGCTTTTACTTTCTCTGTGCTTCCAGCAGATCAAAAAGGGCATCATCACTGTCTTCCACCCACGCGGTCTCTTCCTCTTTATTCAGTCCCAGAAACTTTGCCAGAGTCTCCTCTGTATCGGAATTGTTCCATTCGATGATGTAATCATCGATTGCTTCCAGTTCTATCTCATGCGAAAGATATCGTTCTTTAAAAGTTTTGCTCATGTAAGCCTCCGTTCTGTACCTCTTGCACACGATTGCCCGCAACTTGTCTTTTTACTCTTCCTGTCCGTAAATCTCCTGCTTCAGGAGCTTTTTATTTGCCTCAAAATCAACCTGCAGAACTGCCATCTTGCGAACCGTGGCATTGGAATAAGTGCCTTCTGCCGGAACCGTGCTCTGTACCACGTCATAGGTCAGAAGTTTACTTGCCTGCGTTGATAAGCTGTACATTTCTGTCTGTGTCAGGTTTGTTGTCAGATTCGGGAACAGACCGTCTATCAGTTCACCGGAATTGGTTGCTAGGGCAAGTGGCAGCTTTTTCATAACGGCAGAGAGTACTTTTCTCTGTCTTTCTGTTCTGCCAAAATCGGTTCCGATATATCTGTTCCTGCTGTAAGCAAGTGCCTGTGGACCGTTCAGATGGATTTCCCCGCTTAATGAGGTATCCAGATAGTCGGTCGTCATCTCTTTTCCTTCCAGCAGGTTGTATTCATTCAAATATGCATTGATCCACTGGACTTCCTCATTCGTCACTTCCAGATCTACGCCGCCGACTGCATCTACCAGACTTGCAAACGCCTGGAAGTTCACAAGTACATATCTGTTTACTTCAATATCCAGATTCTGCTTGATCGTCTCACACAAAAGCGCAGGTCCTCCATAAGCGTAAGCCGCATTTAACCTGTTGCCGTCATGCCCGGGAATGTCCACGTACATATCACGCAGCAGAGAGGTCATGTGGATCGTCTTTGTTTTATTGCTGATAGAGATCAGGATCATCGCATCGGAGCGGCCGTCTTCTCCGTTTTCACGGGAATCGTTTCCGATCAGCAGCACATTGATCACGCCCTGTTCCTTTAAAGGACCGCTTGCCAGTTCATCTGACTTTTCATAGTTCATTTTATGGTAGATCCGTCCCATGGTCAGATACCACCACAGGAAAAGTGCCAGAATGACAATACCAATGATCAGCAGTATTTTCTTTGGCTTGGACATCCTGTCCTTCTTGTTGCCGTCTTTCTTTTTCTGTCTCTTATCGGCTTTTCTGTTGGACTTTTTATGCTGTTTCTTCCTATTTTCAGATACAGGCGGTTCATATCCCCGGTGCTTTTTCTCAGGCGCTATGCTCCGGCGGTCAGAGATAGTTTCCTGTCTCCGGTGAGCTGACGCTTCCCTGTCTATGTTACGATATCTGTCTGTCTCTTCGGACGTTCTTCTCCTGCTTGCCACATCTGCAGCAGGGCTCATCTGTCTTTCGCCCACGCTGCTTCTATGTTCCGGCTGTCCCGCCGCAGCTGTATAGCCGCCTGCGGACCTTCTCTCATAGCTTGCCTGTCTCTTTGGCGTTACTTCTGTGGCAAACTCAGTTTTAAGTTCTTTTTCCTTTGGCTCTTCGTTGTATATGATGGTTCTGTTCGGTGCCACCTGCTCCTTGCGGACACCTGCCAGCTCTTCGTCCAAAAAGCGTTCCAGTCCATCCTGTATTGCTTTATTTTCTTCAATCGAATCCTTATTCATCTTTATCACCCTTCGAAAATCATAGCATGCCTTTCTGAAAATTCCTAGCGAAAAAAGGAATCTTAAACAAATCTTCAAAAAGTTCCTGCAAAATTTACGAAGAGACCTGTGCTTTTTTATGGAAAGGATCCTTGGATATGATGATACCGCCAACAACCAATATTGCCCCGATCATGCCACTGATCCCCAAATGCTCTTTCAGAAAAATACTACCCATGATTGCAGAACTTACCGGGCTGACTGCGATAAGCAATCCTGCCCGTTCTGCAGTCAGGCGGCTTTGCGCCACCGGCTGGAGGGTGAACCCGAAGCCCGTACAGACAACTGCCAGATAAATGACCATGAGCCAGCTCGTCTGTCCCTGTGGCAGTGTCGGCTGTTCAAACAGGAACGATGCAATCATTCCGAGCGCACCAATCGTTCCGACCTGTACCATTCCGATCAGCAGAGAATCATCATTGTGCGATAATCTGTCTGTGATAATGATCGCAACCGCATATAAGATACCGGATAAAATACCGATCAGTTCTCCCGTTCCCAGTACGATCCTGCCACCTTCCAGCGTCAGGAATCCAATTCCGATCATAGAAATCAGAACACCTGCCACACTATATTTTGCAGGCAGTCTGTGCAAAAGCACCGCTTCAAAGATCGGTACAAATACGATCGCCATATTTTCCAAAAAAGATGATGTAGATGAGGCTGTCAGCCGGAGCGTAAAAAGCTCTGCCGTCATAACGCAGAAAAAGGCCAGTCCGACCAGCAATCCCTTTAGCAGGGTCTGTTTTTTGATCTTCACAAGCCTTTTCCCAAATGGGATACAGAGAAGCAGAAATGCCAGCAAAAATCTGACTCCCAGCAGATTAAACGGATTCATCGCGTTCATTGTGACCTTCGACATCACAAAGGAGGTACTTCTGGCAACCAGTACAAAAATCAATAAAATCTCGGCTCCCCGTTCTGTTTGTATGCTGTTTTTTATATTCATTTGTATATCTCCCTGCTTTTTTCAGACAGTATAGCACCCAGTATATACAACGGTTCAGCCGCGCTTTATTCATATGCCCTGTGATACTGCCCATTTTATGCCTGCGAAAGAGAAGCCACTGTAATCGTATACTTACTTTCGCCGTCCGCAAGTATCTTACCATTCTCATCAAATATTGTCACGGATTTTCCGTTTGCATCTGTGATCGTGAAGCAGCGATTTTGTGTTACGTCCCGATCAGGCTCTCATGAAGGAACGACAGCATTTTCCGATAGCTTTCTTCTCTTGCCTCCATACACTCTTTGGGATATTTCTTTTCCATCGTCAGAAAGTGTCCCAGCATACGGTGCAACTTCTCTATATCGCCTCCGCCCATGGCAGCAAGTGCTTCCTCCGGCATTCCGAGCAGATGGCTGCCTTTTTCATAGATCATGCACGCATAGCGATGCGGATATTGCTTCTTTTGCAGAACCTGCATCATACGCTTCACTGCCTGATCAGACGGCCATGTATCATCATAACCCGGTGCCAGAAACAGCCAGTCACAGCTTCCGTTTTCTACCTTGATCCGGCTTGCATCCGTTCTGCCTTCGAAGCACTCATTATAATAGAAGCGGTTCATTGCTTTAGAATCATAACGCGGATCTTTTTTCCATTTTTTTAATGTAGCAGGCAAGTGCGAAAGTGCCTGGGCAGGTTCATACGGAATTTCTTCCCCATGCAGGGTAAAATAGGATTTGTGCTGCCTGATGACCATATTTTTACATCCTTCCACCACAAAATCAAAGCCAGAAACCACGACAGCACAGCTGATCTGTGGAAAGTAAGCGCAGCAGAGCGCGGTATAAGCAGCTCCAAGCGAAAGACCTGTCATGCCAATCTTTGTGATCCTTACCGGACATTTTTGCAACAGCCAGTCGATCGCACGTTCCACATAATCGAGCGGGATCGCTACGGTCTGTCTGGAAAGCGGCTTCCAAAGATAGTAGCCCACTGCTAACACACTGTAGCCCTCTCTTGCCAGTATTGCAGCTCTTGCCTCTACCACATTCCGTAGTTCTCCACTGCCTCCCACAAAAATGACCGCTTTATCCACATAACGGTCTCCCTGATAAAAACTGCCAAGAAAGCCTTCCGCTTCCAATGTACAGAGCAGATCCGGTTTTCTGCTTTCTCTCTGCTGCATAAAAATCCCTCCCGTGTTATATGTTAGTCTTTTCTAACCAAAATTGTAACACAGAAGGGACTATTTTACTATCTTTTATTAAGATCCTGTCCGTTTTCTCTTTCTGTTCATCCTATGCCGGGCTTCCTTCTGCCGCCGCTTCCTGCAGGCTTCTTCTGATCAGGTCTTCTTCCTCACTGTCGATCGCAAATCTGTCAAATGTAATGTGCTCCAGTGCTTCCTCAGCGATCGCAGCGCAGTTATCAGCCATCTGTCCATATTGTAAAGGATAGACGCGTATGTTCCTGTCAGCTTACCGGAACAGGTTTTCAAGGATCTGCATACAGTCTTTTAATTCCTTTACAACCGCTTCTGAAAAGTATTTGTACTTTTCTTCCATTTTTTCAATGAAACTGTTCATTTCCTGACAACGGTCTGCAATTCTGTCCACATTATTATTGATGACCAGCAGACCTGCTGTCTGTTCTGCCTGTGTTTCGGTCAGATTACCGCTGGCAAACATTTTGGATATATAATCTGTGATCCGATCCTGCGGCTTCTTCATTCTTTCGCCGGCTGCTTTCTGCAAGGCGTCGCTCATACTGTTCATACCATATAAGAACAGTGCAAGGTCGCCCACCAGACCAAATATTACCTGTACTTTTTCATTCAATTCTTCTCCTTTATCCGGTACACTCTCTTCAGAGTATCAACAGGAAGAAATATGCAATATCACATACCGGTAAAATGAAAGTAAAATTTGCGTCAGGCGTGCAGCAGCTTTGCCAGATCTTCTTCCGGCGTGGAAATCTTGCCGATATTATAGTTCTTTACTAAAATATCCAACACATCCCCGGATAAAAACGCAGGCAGTGTAGGCCCCAGCAGAATATCATGGATGCCCAGATGAAGCAGTGTCAAAAGGATACAGACTGCCTTCTGTTCATACCAGGAAAGCACCATGGAGAGCGGCAGTTCATTGACACTGCAGCCAAATGCCTCTGCCAGCGCAAGTGCGATCCTGATCGCACCATAGGCATCATTGCACTGCCCGACATCCATAATACGCGGAAGCCCTGCTATCGTCCCAAGATCCAGGTCATTGAAACGGAACTTTCCACAAGCCAGCGTCAGTACGATCGTATCCGGCGGTGTCTGTTTGACAAATTCCGTATAGTAGTTTCTACCCGGCTTTGCACCGTCACAGCCACCCACCAGAAAGAAATGACGGATCTTTCCTGCTTTGACCGCTTCCACCACTTCCGCCGCATGAGAGAGCACTGCATGATGTCCAAAGCCTGTCATTACTTTTTCCCCACCGTTGATGCCATGAAGCTGTTTGTCCTCCTGATAGCCGCCCAACGCAAGCGCCTTTTCAATGACTGGTGTAAAATCCTTATCCTCTCCGATATGCACCATCTCAGGATAGGAAACAACCTCTGTTGTAAAAATCCTGTCTGCATAGCTTTCCTTCGGCGGCATCAGACAGTTAGTCGTAAACAACACCGGCGCGGGAATATTTTCAAATTCCTTCTGCTGATTCTGCCATGCAGTTCCGAAATTTCCTTTTAACTGCGGATGCTTTTTTAGCTCCGGATAACCATGGGCAGGCAGCATCTCACCATGTGTGTAGATATTTACGCCTTTCCCGTCTGTCTGCTCAAGTAAAAGCTTTAAATCCAGCAGATCATGACCGGATATGACGATAAACGGTCCTTTTTCAATCTTCAGCGGTACTTCTGTCGGTTGCGGATTTCCATAGCTTTCCGTGTTAGCACGATCTAACAGTTCCAGACAGAGCAGATTCTTTTCTCCCACTTCATCTACAAGCGGCAGAAGCTCTTCTACCGTCAATTCTTCTCCCAGTAAAAAGAGTGCTTTCATAAAGAAATAGTTTACCTCTTCATTCCGGAAGCCCAATACCATGGCATGATATGCATAAGCTGCCATACCACGCAGTCCGAATAATACAAGGGATTTTAACGATCTGATGTTTTCCTCTGCCCTCCAGATGCTGTCAAGCCGCAGATTCTCTGTCATTCCGCAAGGATTTGCGCAGCTCCTGCAGCCGGGCTTCAAGCTGTTCTTTTCCTGCTGCACCGCTGCGATCATTTCTTTGATAGATGCTTCATTAAAATTGACATTTGTCAGTGTTGCGAATAAAGAACGGATCACAAGATCACTTGTCTTCTGCTCTACTTTCCCGGCTCCGTTTAAAGAACGGGCAAGCCCAATCAATGCGCCGGTCAGCTCATCCTGCAGATTTGCCACCTCCGCGGTTTTACCGCAAACGCCTACCTTTCCGCTGCAGCCATCGCAGCCTGCAGTCTGTTCACATTGGAAACAAAACATATTCTGTATTTCTTTTCCCATCGGACAATCTCTCCTTTTCTACGAATTTCTTATGTATTTAGTATTCTTCCGAATTGCATTTCTATGTATTTATCACAAAAATGCTGCTATTCGGACGCTCCATAAGAAAAACTGATCGGGACTGCCTCATGGTAAGCTTCCATCGCCTCGTTAAATGCCTTCTCTGTACTGCTTTTTTCTTTATCCATCCCCGGATAAGAACGGATATAGGAAGCAGTTCCGTCTGCATCGTAGCTTACCTCATCCTTCTGCTCACAGATGAGCTGATATGTCATTTCATCGATCACATATTTACTTACACTGTGATTTCCTGCCGTATAGATGCATTCCTGCCCATAGCTGACAGGATATGCGGTTCCTTCGCTTTCCACACTGCCCAGATCCTTTACACTGCCATCTATGCTATAATACACCTGACAGTACAGCGCAGCTTCTATACCCGTATCGTAAGTATAGCTCTGCTCTGTCACCAAAAGCACATCATGCTCCAGCCCGATATCAACAAGTGCAAACTGCGTCTGATCATCCAGCGCAGCTATGGTGTTGCCGTACAACAACTCATTTTCCGCACTCTTTGTCACATCTTCTATCTCAATCGTTCCCGTATCGTAGCTCTGCAGCTTCCATGTTTTTACCTGTATGCTGCTGTCTGCCGGATCACTCGCAGGAGCCGGGAAGGTAAAGGTTCCGCTATATCCGTCGGCTGCTTTTTCCATGGTCGGCTCTGAGTCGGATGTACCGGTATAAGCCCATGGTGTGTAAAAATAGTTCCAGTTATCCTCGCCGTTTAACTTGTCATTCAAAAGAATCCCATAGCTTCCATATTCGCCGCAAAGAAAACCATACGCTGCATACTGACCGGTCGGATCTTCTGCCATTTTGATCAGTACATTGGCATCTTCCTTAAACTCTGCCGTATTGACCCATGGATAAGCCCTGGAAAGATCACCGTCAAGCTCTGCCAGAATACTGTCCATCCTATCCTGCACCTGTTCCTCTATTTCCTGGCGTGCACTTTCGGCAGCAGCTGCAGCTTTCTCTACATCCTGCTGCATCTGTTCTGCCATCTGTCTGGCATCCTCTGCTGGCTCTGCATCCTGCTGCGCCTGTTCTGCCGCCTGTCTGGCAGCTTCCGTCTCCTGCTTTGCTTCTTCTGCCGCCTGTGCATTCCGGGGGCTGTCAGTTACCTGCTGCTCACTCTGTGAAGCACTTGTGTCATCCTCTGTTTTCTGACCGGTCAGACAGAATACTGCTGCCAGTATCACAGCCAGTATCGCCAGAAAACTGCCCCACACCTTCGGCTTTTTAAAGTCCAGAATATTTTTAATACGCCCTGATGTGTCAGATTCTCCAAATGCAAGCGGGGAGAAGGTAACCTGCTTCCTACCTGTTGCAAAAGTAAGCAAAGAGTTACTGTATGCTTTCCTGATCTTTGTCCCAAGCTGCAGAAGCACAGCTTCATCACAGCTCATTTCCATATCCCTGATCATCAAAAAATAGGCAAGCCAGACAAATGGATTGATCCAGTAAAACGTCAATAGCACAAATGCAAGCAGCCGCACGATTGGATCGCCCCTTTTGATGTGATATGTTTCATGTGCCAGAATATATGGCTTTTCTTCCGCCGATAAATGAAACGGAATGTAAATACGTGGTCTGACGATTCCAAGCACAAACGGGGTTGTCAGATGATCACATTCCCAGATATTGCCTTCCATATGTACTGCCTGCACAGTCATTCTCCTGCATTTAAAATAAGATAAAATACCATACAGCAGCAGTACGATCATGCCAGCGATCCAGATAAGCATACAGATCTGCAAAATCTGATTCACTCCGCTGCCCAGTCCGGATCCTGCCTGTGACAGTCCCTGTGTTGCTCCGGTCACTGTCTGTCCTGTAATAAGCTGCCCTGCAGGCTGTAGATTCTGCGCCCCTGCCTGCGGATCCGTTATCTTCTGCATATTAGTCAGCTGCTTCGGAGCTGTCAAAAGCTGTGAGCCACTGATTTGCTGCGTCATATAATGCCAGAGGCTGAGCAGACCAAACCGCGACGGAAGCTGCAGCTTTAAAAGCATACGGATCCCGACTACTGACCAGAGCAGATAGCTGTATTTTTTAGGCAGTCTGCGTAAAAGGAGCCGCACCAATAATACAGCAAGGATCACCAGTGTCAATATGCCATTTCGCTGCAGAAATAACATGTAAAATTCTACCCATCCACGCATCCTTTACACCTCCTTATATGCCTCGATCATCTGTTTGAGCGCCTCCGCTTCCTCACCGGATATCTTTCTGCCTCCCAGAAAAGCAGCTATAAAACCGGGCAGCGAGCCGTCAAAGGTTCTCTCCACAAACTCCTCTGATTCCTTTGCCTGTACCTGCTCTTTCGATACCAGTGCTGATACGATCGTCTCCTTATTTTCCAGATACCCCTTCTCGCACAGCTTTCTGAGCACGGTGTAGGTCGTTGACTTCTTCCAGCCCAGCTTTTCCTGACATAAGCTGACCAGTTCGCCGGAGCTTACCGGCTCTGCCTCCCAGATCACACACATAAAGCGATATTCACTGTCACATAACTTTGCATATTCCATTTGCCATACTCCTCTCCTGTGTTCTTTGGATTGTTGGTTTATAGTTGTAAATCTATTGTGATTTTAGTTTATATCTATAAACCAATGCTGTCAATATGCAATTCTAAAATAATCTAAATACGCCTTATATCTGTCCTGCGCTGTCAGACAAGTATCCGTCAGATATCCCTTCTCATTGTTCCATTCCTTCAGTCCACGATAATAGAACAGCTTCAGATCATCCTCAATAATAAACGGAACAATATGATATTTCAGACATTCCTTAAACAGGATAAGTCGCCCTACACGCCCATTTCCATCCTGAAACGGATGAATCCGTTCAAATTTTACATGGAAATCCAGAATATCTTCCAATGACTTTTCTTCCTTACTGTTATACGCTGCCAGCAGCTTCTTCATCTCACCGGCAACTTCTTCCGGAAGTGCAGTTTCCATACCCCCAACTTCATTCGGCAGTTTTTTATAGTTACCGACAGCAAACCATTCTTTTCTGGAATCACTGGTGCCGTTCTTCAAGATCAGATGCAGTTCTTTGATAAACTTTTCTGTAAGAGTTGTTTTTGCACAGTCAATGATGCTGTCAATACAGCGGAAATGATTTGCCGTTTCAATCACATCATCTACGTTGAGCACTTCTTTTTCGATTCCGATCGTGTTTGTCTCAAAAATATACCGGGTCTGATCGTGTGTCAGGCGACTGCCTTCCATGTGGTTTGAATTATAGGTCAGTTCGATCTGTGTCTTATGATAAATACCACCGGCATATCTGTTTGCCTTTTCATCCTGCAAAACATCCAGCAAAGTTACCGGCTGCTCCTTTTTATTGGAACGCTCGGGCTTTTCTGCGTTTTCCGGAATATACCATGTTTTCCCTTTCAAAAAGGCTTCCGGTACACGTCCCTGCGCACAATAATTTCTCACACTGCGTTCCGATACATTCCACTTTTTTGCCACCTCTGCCACGGAAAGATACTGCATATATGTCCTCCTTTTTAAAGTTTTAATCCACGTCTGATTTCATTAGTATACCACATTATCGGCAATAAATGTACTGCTATATATTATTTCCTTTATTTTTCTTGCCGATACAAGCTATTACCAGATCTACAACCCAAACCAAAAGAATGTAATATTCCTAGTACATTCTCACGCTGAATGCGGTCGCTTGCATTATATATACTATCACAGAGAAATCCCGGATGAAGCAGCCACAGGCTGTTACATCCGGGATTCTTATTCTGGTTTTCTTTTTATTCACATGCATTCATATGCATGTTATACCTTACAAAACGTAATAAAGCCTTTTCCATACAGTATCTTCATATACTGCGCCAGTCTTTCATATAAGGGCTCTGCTTTTTCGCCAAAGGCTTCCTGCACCAGTTCACCGATCTGCAAGATGCTTTTCTCTCCGTCAATCTGCTGCCAGATAAAGCTGCCCAGCTCTTCCAGCGTGATATGGCTGACCTTTGGTCTGCCAAAACAGATCTGCGCAATGCGGTTCGCCAGACCTTTGTTTTCCATATCAATGATGACATGGTCTTGTTCCGGCTTCCAGCTTATTCCCTCTTTGATCTTCGGGATATATTCCAAAAAATTATCTTGTTTTTTCATAGTTACTCTTTGTCAACCTTTTTATTCCAGATCGTAAATTTCAGGATCGATAAAATGACAAGGACAAGTACAACAAGTGCTCCAATCTGTCCGAGATTTACACTGCCTGACAGATCAATATACTCTGCAAGTGATCTTCCGTTTACTTTTACGACTGCAAATACAGCAAGTAAAATACCAATCAGACCTTCACCTGCGATCATACCGGAACAGCAGAGCACACCGTTTGAGATTGCGCTTTCCTTCTGCTCCCCACTCTTATATTTTTTCTTTTCCAGTGCCCAGCGTAAAACACCACCGATCATGATGCAGGAGCTGAGCTCGATCGGCAGATACAGACCAATGGCAAACGGCAGTACCGGAATGCCAAGAAGCTCTACCACAAGTGCAATAAATACACCGATAAAAACAAGTGTCCATGGCAGATTGCCACCCATAACACCTTCTACGATCATCTTCATGAGTGTTGCCTGTGGTGCGGAAAGCTCCGGAGTACCAAAGCCCCAGGCTGCATTTAACAGATATAATACAAAGCCGATCGTTACGGCAGATACAACCGTTCCGATCATTTCACCGTACTGCTGTTTCACCGGTGTTGCACCTAAAATGTAACCGGTCTTTAAATCCTGCGACATATCACCTGCCATTGCAGCTACGATACAGATTACAGAACCGATCGCGATCGCTGCTGTCATACCGGACATACCTGTATGACCGGTTGCTTTCAGCAGAACCGTTGTCGCAAGAAGCGTTGCGATCGCCATACCGGATACCGGGTTATTGGAGCTTCCGACCAATCCTACCATGCGGGAAGAAACAGTTGCAAAGAAGAAACCGAAAATAACGATCACGATCGCACCGATCACGTCGATCGGAATGATCGGTGTCACGGCAATAGCAACAATGAGGATTGCCAGCATAATGAGTACAACCGACATCTTCAGGTCTTTTTCCGTACGCAGTTCATTTGCCTGTTTCCCGGAACCCTTCAATCCTTTCATTGCATCTGCGAATGTTCTGACGATCAGTGGCAGAGACTTGATCAGACTCACAATACCGCCTGTTGCCACAGCACCTGCACCGATATAACGGATATAGCTGCTCCAGATACCGGATGCGCCGGCCTGCTCCCAAAGCTCATGCACAGAAACGCTTGCAGGGAATAACGTTGTATCCGCACCAAATAAATAGATCATCGGAATGAGTACGAGCCAGCCTAAAATACCGCCCGCAAACATATAAGAAGCAATCTTAAAGCCGCAGATATATCCCACGCTGACAAGTGCCGGATAAACCTGTGCACTGATCTCTCCGTGAATTTTCTGTACCGTTACCGTAACGGCAGAAGATACGACCTTCAGGCCATCTACAATAAACTTAAAAAGTGCTGCGATTCCCATGCCAAGGAATACGACCGATGCATTTGCACCACCCTTTTCTCCTGCCAGCAGTACTTCCGCACAGGCAGTTCCTTCCGGATAAGGCAGTGTTCCGTGCTCTTTTACGATCAGTGCCTTCCTGAGCGGTACCATAAAGCAGATACCGAGCAGTCCGCCGATCAGGGCGATAAGGGCAATTTCCATAATGCCCGGCATTTTGGTGCCTTCCTCCTGTGCCCATAAAAAAAGTGCCGGCATTGTAAAAATTGCACCGGCTGCAAGTGATTCACCTGCCGAACCGATCGTCTGTACCATGTTGCTTTCCAGAATAGTGTCCTTTTTTCTGCACAGGCGGTAAACACCCATACCAAGAACAGCCGCCGGGATCGATGCAGACACGGTCATACCGACACGCAGTCCCAGATATGCATTGGCAGCGCCGAAAACGATCGCAAGAATGATACCGACAATGATAGAGAGCGGTGTCATTTCATGCAGCGTCCGATCTGCGCTGATGTAAGGTTTAAAAGTTTCTTTTTCGTTCATTAGTCATTTTTCCTCCTGATTTTGTTCCTCTCAACTCAAAAATCCTGCCGGTCTCGCCGGCAGTCGTGCTTCGCACTCTGCGATTTTTTCGTTGTACGTTCGGGCAAAATCAAATACAAGCTTTGCTTGTGCTTGATTTTGTTCCTCACTACAAAAAGCGTTGGCTAACGAGTAGCCAACGCTAACTTTTATGATTGTATCATATTGCACAAAAAATTGCAACATACTGTTCCCGTTTATGCTCCGTTTCCAGTATTTTATGCATTTTCAGACTTTTCCATTCGAACCGAATAATAAAATCTTGTCACGGACAACTTCTTTCATGGCATCGATCTCATACGGAATGAGTCCCATCATAGACTTCTCTCCTGCTGCCAGTCCTGCTTCAATACCGCGTTTTCCGGCTTTATCAATATCCGTGAAGATATTGACCTTGGCAACACCTTCCTTGACAGCCGTCTTAAAGTCTGTATCGGAAAGTCCGCTGCCGCCATGCAATACAAGCGGAATGCCGGTCTTTTCCGCAATCACACGAATGCGCTCAAAATCCAGCTTTGGCGGGAATGCATAATCGCCATGCGCATTACCGACTGCTACCGCAAGAGAATCCACGCCTGTCCGTTTCACAAAATCCGCAGCTGTTTCTGGATCTGTAAAATAGTCACTCGGATTTTCCAGCTTACCTGCGCCGGCATTATCGCCGACATGTCCCAGCTCGCCTTCCACCGTTCTGCCCATTGCATGACAGATCTTTACCATTTCAGCCACCTTTTCAATATTCTCCTCATAGGGAGCGGTAGAGCAGTCATACATAATAGAAGTGAAACCAAGTTCCAGTGCCTGCATACATTTTTCAAAGGTCAGACCGTGATCGTAATGCACACAGACAGGCACACTTGCCTTTTCTGCCATTGGGATCAAATATTCCGCTACCCTTGCCAGTTCCATTGCAGGCAGCAGGATTTCTGCTGTTCCGACCATGACCGGAGCTCTCAGTTCTTCTGCTGTTTCAATGATAGCTCTTGCCATCTCCACATTGACCGCATTAAAAAATCCAACGCCGTAGCTGCCTTTTTTTGCAGGCAGCAGGACATCATTCATATTGACTAACATCTTTTCTCCTCCATTTCATATTTATCATGCATCTGGCGATGCATGACATTTTGGGGAACCCCTCGCATGATTAATCGCTGCGCGATACGAGGGGCTACATCATGCATCTGGCGATGCATGACATTTAGCCCAACCTGCGGCGATCTTCGCCCGCAGCTCGTCAAACGGTTTCAATCCGCCCAGTGCATCATATTCCGTCACACAGCAGGCACCGGTCGCCGCTGCCAGATGGAGTGCTTCCTCCGGCTCACAGCCTTCCAGCATGGCAGTCAGAAATGCTGCAATGCTCGAATCTCCTGCTCCTGTCCCGGAACATACTCTGTCCGGTATATAGCTTTTCTCAAAAATCTCTTTCTCTGACCACACATCAGCGGAAAGTTCTGCTTTACTGCCGGTTTTCTCCAGCGAATTTTTGTCTGCCGTACGCAGATACATGCCCGGAACACCGCATTTGATCAGCAGTACCTTTGCACCAAACTCCATACACTGCTCTGCCAAAGGACGGATGTCTTTTTCCACATCCAGAATTTCCGTAATATCCCGTCCGTCCGCCCGCTTCTGCCATTCGTGAAACCGCTCACGATCCAGCATAAAGCAAAGTTCTTCCACACTTGGAACAAAAAAATCAACAAACGGCAGCACATTTTTCAGGATTTCTTTCCAGTCTGCCTGTCCCGCCGGTGCATTTTCATCTACCGCAGCCATATCCAGCGAAGTTGCCATGCCTGCAGCTTTCGCACGTTTCATCAGTGAGACGAGCTCTGCACCATTATCCGCATACATTTCCGGCATTAGCGGCGGGTAACCAAAGTGGAACAATGCAGCTTCTTCCAACTTTTCCTGCGGAATATCCGCCGCCTTAAAATGACGGTTAGCCCCCGCATTATGCAAAAAGATACGGTCAATCCCCGGAATTGCAAGCACGACAGAATAAGAGGTCTCTTCCCCCTCTTCGATCAGCATATCCGTATCCGCATCATGTTTTTTCAAAATATCCAGGATCATATTGCCAAAAGCATCTTTTCCGACTTTTCCCATCAAAGATACATCTGCACCAAGCTTCTTCATGGCAAGACCCGTGTTGGCAACACTGCCACCTGTATGTACATCAGCCGCGCCAACCTCCAGAAGCTTTCCGGGGGACAGGAGCTCCCCCGGATGCTGTACTTTTCTGTCCGGAAACATCGGTGTGATATCAAGGCAGATATGTCCCGCCGCGATTACCTTCTTTTTTTCCATACTTATTCAATCCCCATCAGTAAATTCATCACATACATTTCATGTGCTTCAAAATCTCTGTTTTCCAGATGTTTATAGCTGTCTTCGCCCTTCGTGGTACGCATTGCTTTTACATCCAGTCCGACATATTCACCATGACTTCCATAGCCGTTTTCCTTCAGTACCTTTACCTGATTAAAGGCAGCACGCAGATTTTCCACGCCGAAAGATTTATCCTGATTGCACGGCTGAAAATCCAAGCTCTGCAAATTTTTTATATTTTTCCTCTGCCGGGATGTCTGCTCTTGTTGCCGGTCCGTAAGAATCTGCTCCCGGATGTACGTTCCATGGTCCTACTGAAAATTTAAACTGTGACATATTGTATTCCTCCTTTTCCTGTACTACTGCACGCGCTGCATTCTATCGCCTCCAGGCATCACCGGAGTTGTTTTTGATGTATTTATCCTACTATGGATCATAGCTTTTGACTGTTACAAGTTTAAGGAAAAAACATGACTAATTTGCTGTCTTATGCTATCATAATAGATATGATGAAAAGAGAATACGAGATCATTTCCCATGCGGAAACCAATTTTAAAGTATTTGTGGTGAATCTGCTCTACCGCGCACCACACATTCATAAAGACTTTGAGCTCGGACTGGTGCTGGACGGTAACATCTCCATCCTGCTGCCCGGGCAGACACTTTTGCTGCAGCCCGGCGACTTCTGGCTGATCAATCCGTTCCAGAGCCACGAAATAAAAGCGGACAAGCCTGCGCTGCTTCTTTCCCTGCAGGTCTCATCCGCCTTTTTTGCTCCGTATTATCCCGAGATCGATCATCTGGAATTTATATCCTGTGTTCTGTCTGCCAGTGCTGATATGCAGTACCGGACACTTTTTTCCGACATGACAGCACTTGCCCTTGCTTATTTTCAAAAAGATGCCTGCTTTACGCTCCGCTGCGCCAGTCTGGTCAACGCCTGCTTTTTCTCCCTGCTGCAGCTTTTGCCGCACCATTTTATTTCCCATCAGGAATCACAGTTGCTCCATGAAAATGCCAGACGCACCAGAAGCATCTCCCAGTATATTGAACAGCATGCAGGAGAAAAGCTGCTGCTTTCCGATATTGCAGCACGTGAAAATCTTTCCCTGTACTACCTTTCCCATCTGTTCAAGGAAACATTCGGAATGCCCTTCCAGACGTATCTGCTCAAAATACGCTGTGAAAATGCCAGACGGCTTTTGCTCCTGACCGATCTTTCCCTGCTTGATATCTGTATCAGCTGCGGTTTTTCTGACCCCAAGTATTTTAACAAAGGCTTCCGCCAGCAATATCAGCTTTCCCCGAAGGAATACAGACAGCAGTTCCGTCATGAAAAGCTGCCACAGCAGCAAAAGTCCATGCTGACTACACAGGAATTTCTGTCAGAAAGTGCGAGCCTTATTGTACTGGAAAATGCCTATCGCAAGTCCGGCAGTTACAAGCTCCGCAATGCCAAAAGCGAGGAAGACACCGTCCGCCCCCAGGCTCCTGCTGAGGAGCCATGCAGCAGGGATAATGACTACCACATATCTTGACAGCGAAATAAAGAAGGATGGAATCCCTTTTCCCAGTCCTTCCAGAACACCGGAAAATGTCACGGATACAGAAGACACCACAAAGCCAAGGCTGATCAGCCGGAGTGCTGTCATACCCAGACGCAGCGTTTCCCCGTTTGTGATAAAAATACCCATAAGTTGCTTCGGAATACACAGACAGAGCAGCATACCAACTGTCATGATCCCCATGATCAGGGCAAGAGCAAAACGGTAAATCTGTTTTACCCGCTTTTCCTCCCTTGCGCCATAGTTATAACCGATCAGCGGACGGATTCCCTGGATGATACCGTTTGCCGGCAGATACAGGAAGGTCTGCAGCTTGTAATAGACGCCAAGCACCAGCACGTAAGCCTCTGAAAAACCGGAAAGAATCGTATTCAGTGCAGAGATCAGAAGTGACGGAAGTGCCATATTCAGCGTTGCGGGGATTCCGACACCGTACAGCCGTTTTGCCATTTCACGGTCCGGTCTCCAGCTTTTTAACTGTACTTTGACCGGAATTGGACTGGCATAATAAAACGCCAGATACACCAGCAGAGTAATGACCTGTCCGATGCCTGTTGCAACCGCCGCACCTTCCATTCCCATTTTCGGAAACGGTCCCAGTCCGAAGATCAGGACGGGATCTAAAATAATATTTGTAATAAAACCTGCCATCATACTGATCATCGATACCTTCATCCTGCCAACCGCCTGAAAAATCTTTTCATAGGCAATTCCCACTGTGATCACAACCGCAAAGGAAAATGCGATCCGCGAATAGGAAAGTCCGTAAGCGATCACCGCCTCATCCTCTGTAAAAAAGCGCAAAAATGCCGGCATAAAGAGTAGACAGCCGATCACCAGCAGAATACCGTGTAAAGTATTGTACAAGATCGCATCTGATGCTGCTTGGTCTGCCTTATCCTGCTTTCCCGCACCCAGATAGAAAGCGATTGCTGCGCTCACACCGACAGAAAAGCCGACCGCGATCGCCGTGATCAGGTTCTGCACCGGATACACAAGAGAAAGTGCCGTCATTGCCTTATCGCTGATCTTTGCCACAAAATAGCTGTCTACAATATTATAAAGGGAATTGACCAGCATCGACGCTGCCATCGGAAGTGACATCGATATGACAAGCGGGATGATCGGTTTTTCTTTCATAAAAGTCTGGTTCATTTTGGTTCTCCTTCCTTATTACAAAGTTTCCTATTACACAACAAACGCCACATAACTGCCATTGGCAATTATGTGGCGAAAAATAGATACATATCCTAAAAAATCCACATGATTTTTATTATAGCTTATACAAACAGCTCTATCACAAATACGAGCAGGCAGCAAATAACAGATACCGGGAAAAGTCCTGCACCAAGCCATGCTGCGATCATGCCCGCGATCAGTGCTGCCAGACCGGAGATCGGACTCTGTGTCGCATGTACGATAGCCGGGAATGTCATGACTGCAAGTGTGACATACGGTACATAATATAAAAAGGACTGGATAAACCGGTTTTTGATCGGTTTGCGGATCAGCGTCAGAGGCAGGATACGGATCGTGTAAGATACCAGTGCCATGACAATAATATAGATCACATTACTTCTCACTTGTCTGTCCCTCCTCTTTTTGTGTATCCTTTACCGGGAATAAGATTGCTGCTGCGCCTGCGATCAGTACTGTCAACAGGATCGTTCTGGTACCGTCCGACAACTTTGAAATAAGCGGCAGGTAACCACACACAAAGCTCAGCGCAAAACTGATCACAACCAGCACACCTACAACCTTATCTTTTTTAGCAGGCGGAATAATGATCGCAAGGAACATACCATACAGTGCCACACTCAGCGCACTGACAATACGAAGCGGCAATGCATTGCCCGCCATAATACCAAATGCTGTACCGAGTGCCCAGGCAGGTGCTGCCAGCAGGATCGCTCCATAGGTATAGAATGGATTCAGATATCCGGGTCTTGCGATCGTAATACCAAATAATTCATCCGTTACATCATAACCTACGATCAGTCTGTGATAAAATGGCATGCCCGGTGCACATCTCTGCGCCAGTGCACAGCTCATCAATAAATATCTTGCATTTGCGATCAGCGTGATGATCGCCACCTCCAGATAAGTCGCGTGGGCTGCGATCAATGTAAATGCTGCGTATTCTCCTGCGGATGCATTGTTAAACAGGCTGGCAAAAAAGCCCTGCAAAGGTGTCAGTCCGGCTTTTCTTGCTGCGATTCCAAGTGAAAAGGAGACCGCAAAATAGCCAAGGGCAATCGGAAATCCATCCCGCATACCATCACAGAATACTTTTCTGTTAAATGCATAGACCGCTTTACCTACTACATTTTCTTTTGTTTTACTCATGACTTTTTCCTCAAAACTGATTTTCTTCCAACACCGGCAGACAATTTCCCGCTTTTCGATGTCAGTCACCGGACATGTCTGCATGGCTGTCCGGCTGCTGACTGGAATAAATCAGGTTCTATAATGTGGTCTGTATACAACTCTCCGTATACAGCCAAGGCATATTATAACGCACAAATCCGGAAGAAAAAAGAGGAAATCTGTCTAATTTTCTACTATTTTCTGCAATTTTTGATGTTTTAGCGCAATTTTTCTCCTGCCATGTTACAATATGGGAATATGATAGATAGAAAGAATGTGCCCTGGCACATTTCAGATAACAGAACAAAATTATAATAAGGAAGTTACCCTATGCTGACAATTTACCCAGACTATTATACACAATTTACCTGCACCGCCGATTCCTGTCCGATCACCTGCTGTCAGGAGTGGAAGATCTATGTGGATGATACAACAAAGCATAACTGGAAAACACTCTCTGCGCCTGACTCTATGGATGCAGATCGCAGAAAGCTTTCTTCCTATATCACAAAAAAAGAAGGGGAAGATGTGATCCGGCTTCTGCCAGACCATCGTTGTCCTTTTCTAACCGATAATAAATTATGTTGTCTTGTACAAACCTACGGAGACAGCGTGTTGTCCAAAACCTGTACCTTATTTCCAAGGGAACTGCATACGTTCTCTACCCATAAAGAGGCTTCTCTTATGCCATGCTGCCCTGCAGTGATCGATCTGTGGCAGCAGGCTGATACTATGGGATTTCCTTCTTATACCATGCTTTCCAAACAGATTCTGCCTCCATCTGCCGGTCAGATACAGGCAGCATTTTTGCTGCGGGATCATTTGATCCGGCTTTTTTCTGATGCCAGTCTGACACCGGAGGAAGCACTTCTGACTGCCTTCTATTTTCTGCAGGAGCTGCTGTGGGAAGAAAAATCCGGCAAAAAACTGACAACGGCTTTGATTGCATCTTATTTCCAAAAAGAAAACCTGCAGCAACTGCTGCAGGCTATTCATGAAATGCCATGTGTCATTTCCGATCTGTTATACGAATGCAATGAACTTCTGCAGGATCTTTCCGTCAATTACCTGCAGGAAGGGTTGTATACTGCTTACCTTTCTCCACTGATGGAACAGGCAGAAAATTTAACACTGTTATTTCAGGAGCCGACCGATGCAGATGCCCGTATGGCATCCCTCTGGGAAGACTTCATGCGCAGCTTTTCTGTCTATCATCCACTCCTGAGAAACTATCTGGCAAACGACACCTATGCAGATCTTCTCATTGATGAAGACCTTTCCCTGTCACACATGCTGATGCGCCTTGAATGGACGACGCTCCAGTATACCGCGATCCGTCACAGTCTGTTCTTACAATATCAGGCACAGGATGCGCCTGTCCTTTCTTATGAGACAGTGCGTGAATCCCTTGTCATCCTGACCCGTATGACAGGCTATGAAGAAGAGGATATCATCAGCTATCTGGAAAGCAGCTTTGAAACACTCTTATGGGATTTTGGTTACCCCGCGCTTATTGTTGGTCAGTGATCCCTGACAGTTCAGGTGTCTCGGATAGTTCAGGCACCTCAGGCAGTTCGCCCTGTGCCTCGGTATTGTCAGCGACACCTTCCGGATCGTATTCTCCGCCTTCCTCATCATCCCAGAGAGAATCGTATTCCTTCTGCTTTTCTTTCATGGCAGCCATCATCATCTGTGCCTGCTTTGCCTTGCCATACAGATCCGAATCATACTCCATCAGCTTCTTTTCATCCGCATATGGCACCTTATCCCCCGCACACATTCTGGCTACCGTTGTCATGATCTTAGCCATGGTCGCTGCCATACCTGTTTCGGGATCTGCCAGTGCCTTTGCATTTTCCGCATTTGCCGCCAGACACCACTGTTCTGTCAAACCGTCCAGCACTTCCTGATTCTTATTGAATTCTTCCTGTGTCTTTTCAATCGAAAGCTGCAGCGTTGCAGCCTCATCCGACCATGTCTGGTCATTGGTTGCCTCAAATTTGGCTTTCGCAGCATCTCTCTGCTTTACCAGACTGCGTGTCTGATCAACAAGCTGCTGCCTGTATCTCTGATAAATAGGCATTGCATCCTTGAGCTTCATCTTTTCAACCTCCCTGTTGCTATTGTAATCAAGTTATATACTTCCCTGTATTTTGGACTTTTGATACTTACATCATATACATCGACATATTGATCTACAGATTTAACCATTTGCCCCAATATCTATCCTTGTCCTTTTGTAGCTGCGATACAAATTACCCTTTTTATTTCATGTGGCAGATAGTATACTATATATAAGGATTTTATTAGCCAGTACTAACCTTATGGAAGAAAGGATTTCTCATTTATGGAAAAGTTATTTAAGCTCAAAGAAAACGGAACCGATGTCCGTACCGAGGTTCTTGCCGGTATTACAACCTTTATGACAATGGCATATATTCTGGCGATCAACCCAAGCATGCTCTCCGCAGCAGGCATGGACGCTACAGCCGTTCTGATCGCGACCTGCTTATCTGCCTTCTTTGGCACCATGTGCATGGCACTGTTTGCGAACTATCCGTTTGCGCTTGCTCCGGGCATGGGGCTGAATGCTTACTTTGCTTACACAGTCTGCCTTGGCATGGGCTATGACTGGCGCGTTGCACTTTCTGCTGTTGCGGTGGAAGGTATTATTTTTATTGTTTTATCACTCACCAATGTCCGCGAAGCTATTTTCAACGCGATTCCAAGCATGCTCAAGAAGGGCGTCAGCGCAGGTATCGGTCTTTACATCGCTTTCATCGGTCTGCAGGGTGCTCATATCGTCGTCAACAGCGATTCGACTCTGATCACTTATGTCAGCTTCCGTTCCAAGTTCGGAACAGAAGGTATCTGTGCACTGCTTGCCCTGATCGGTCTTTTCCTGACCGCTATTTTATATGCCCGCAATGTAAAGGGATCTATACTGATCGGTATTATCGCCACATGGGTTCTTGGTATGCTCTGTCAGGCAGTCGGTATCTATCAGGTAACACCGGAGGAAGGCTTCTATTCCTTATATCCATCCCTTGCCATTACCGATTTCTCCAAGTTTTCCCTGACCTTCGGACAAGTATTTAAAGCTGATTTTTCAGGTGTCAGCATCAGTAATTTCATTGCCATTTTATTTGCTTTTCTTTTTGTTGATATGTTTGACACGATCGGTACTTTGGTCGGCGTTGCGACAAAGGCAGACATGCTTGACAAGGACGAAAAGCTGCCTCGCATCAAACAGGCTTTGTTTGCAGATGCAATCGCTACGTTAGTCGGTGCTATCTTTGGTACTTCCACAACAACCACCTATGTGGAAAGCTCCGCCGGTGTCGGTGCAGGTGCCAGAACCGGTCTTGCCTCTGTTGTGACCGGACTGATGTTCCTGCTTGCCATCTTCTTTGCCCCGGTCTTCACAGCCATTCCGGGCTTTGCCACCGCTCCGGCTCTGATCTTCGTCGGTTTCCTGATGGTAACCGCAGTAACAGACATCAGCTTTGATGATCTGACCGAAGCAGTTCCCGCTTACCTCTGCCTGCTTGCCATGCCCCTGATGTACAGCATTTCAGAAGGTATTGCGATCGGCGTGATCTCTTATGTCATCATCAATCTGTTTACAAAAAAAGCAAAAAAGATCACACCGCTGATGTATGTGCTTGCTGTGTTGTTTGTCGCGAAATATATTTTCCTGTAAGGGAAAAAAGAGCAGTTCAATTTGATCTGCTCTTTTTTCTTTATTCACCTTGTACACTCACAAAATCCGAATTACTTCTCCCGCAATATATAAAACAGACCAGCTCCTGAAACAAAAGCAAGAACTACAGACAGTATACAGAACGGAATATAAAAGCCATGCCCCGTATAGTCCAGTAAAACAGATGCCGAATCCTGCGCAAACCGAAAGAGCAAGAGCATACTGACAATGACTATCGCCCCTGTCAGCCACTCAGACTGGAAAGCTCCGCCTTTGGACAGGTTCTTTCTTTTTTCCAGACAGGCGCCGATCCCGAAAAACAATAAGCTAAGAATCAGCAGGACAAATAGCACAGGCAGCATATGAGAAGCAGGCGGGAACTCTCTTGTATCCAGTGCATACATAACACCATTCAGCATCAGATTATACTTCTGTTTAAAATCTTCTATAGCAGCTGTTGCCTTTCCAAAGTCTGCATAATGAAGCAGAAGCCATCCCAACCCCCACAGAAAAATACATGCGCCGGGAGAGTTGGATACCGCTCTCATGCATAACAAAATGCTGTATAGCAAAAGAGCAAACACAAAGGGAGCCAGCAGATAAGAGACGGGTACTTTAGAGAAATCTTTTACACCGGCAAGTACATTACTGTCTGTTATAATCGTTCCACATTTATTCAGAAGTGTCTGATAAACAGTCAGAAGTCCTGCCAGATACACAATGGCACTGCCCACAAGAAGCACCGTTCCAAGCACAGCCTCATGCATAAATGCTCTTCTTCTGCTAATGGGTAAGGTTGCAGCAAATTCTACTCCATTTCGTTTTTCAAACAGCAGCCATTTGACAAATTGCATGACAAATAACAGAACAATAACTCTTTCTGCGGTTTCGCCCGGTCCGGCAATATATGATTCCTGAAACCAGTGCGCCATACCTACCAGCATCTCTTCTGTTCCCACCTTGTTCTCAATCAGCGCTGCCCTTGTATCTGCATCTATTGCATTTTTTATTTGCGAATCATAGCCAGCTAAAGGCTTCTGATAAAAAGACATGGTATCTGCAAGTGATCTGCTGTTAGCTGCAGTCGTTCTCAGCCCCAGCAGTATGAGCAGAGCCGATACAACGATCAGCAGAACGATCTCCCACCTGTCTCTGTATAATAGTTTCTTCATGCTAACCCCTCCTCTTTCTTCTGTTTCTGCAGTAATTCTACATTTTCATCCCATGTCAGAAATACTTCTTCAAAAGTGATCTTCTGTCTTGCCAACGCCTCCACACCAAGCTTTACAAGCTTCTCTTCATTTTCTGCCGCATTTCCCATTGTCTGGAACGTAACAACTCTGCCCATCTGTTGTATATCGAAAAGCGGAATCTCTTTTTTCAGCTTTTCCATATCCTCTCCTGCAAGCTCTCCCTGCCATTTCTGGACACCTTCGATCACATCATCCATATCACTGTGTATCTGTATTCTGCCCCGCTTCATAAAGGATACTTCATCACAGAGCATCTCCATTCCATTCAGATCATGGGAGGACAGCACCACACCAAGCTCTCTCTTTTCCGTTTCTTCGATCAGGATATCTTTCAGATATTTGCGGCTTCCGGCATCCAGTCCGTCTGTCGGCTCATCCATCAAAATATAATCCGGTCTCCTCGCAATCGCCAGCATAAATGAAAACCGCATTTTCTGTCCTTTTGACATCGCCCCGATCCCCTTTTTCAGATCTATATCGAATTTCTGGTTCAGCTTCATAAACTGATCCATCTGAAAATCCGGATAACACTTCTGATAAAACCTGAGCAGTCCCTTTGCAGTATATATAGAAAAGAACTCCTGCGAATCAGAGATAAAAGCAACGCGCTCCAGCATTTTTTCATTATCATATACAGGTTTTCCATCATATGTAATACTGCCGCCTTCCGGTCTGTAAATACCTGCCATGCATTTCAAAAGTGTCGTCTTTCCCGCTCCGTTTTCTCCGACCAGACCGTGTATCCTGCCTCTCTCTCCCAGAAATGTGGCATCGGCTACAGCGGTTTTCTTTCCGTATTTTTTTGTTACATTTCTTGCTTCTAACATCTGTATCCTCCCCTGTCATACTTAAAATCATCATTTTTACCTTCTCTGTCAAACTGATCCGGTACTAAATCTCTTCAAACGCCTCAGCCATAAGTTCCATGGCCTGCTCCTTTGTATAACCCATCATTTTCAGCTCCAGTGCTATACTACTGAGTGACTGATGAAGCGCAGAAAGCTTCCTGTCATCTGCCTGAAGCTCCACCTTCCGGGCTATAAAGGTACCCTTTGCCCGGATTGTTTCGATCACGCCCTGTCTTTCCAGTTCCTGATAAGCCTTTGCTACCGTAGACGGTGTAATGCCAAGCTGGGATGCCAGCTTTCTCACCGAGGGGATCGCATCTTCCGGCATCAGACTTCCCCGTGCCACCAGAAGCTTAAACTGCTCGATAATCTGTTCATAGAGAGGTTTACTGCTTCTCTCATCCAGTTGAATCATAGATTCTCCTTTCCTTTATATTGTCCCTGTATTAACTGTACTGCTTCGTGTAATACAGTTTAGCATATCCTGTTATTTTGTCAAGTAGCAGTTCAAACTATTCCCTTAAAACATCTTTTCCTTACTACCTGCTTTTTTCTTTGATCTCTGCTATACTATAGCTACCTGCCCCGTAAGTGCTTATAGAGTCCGTGGGTGGTACAGGCCTTACACAGACTTTTGTACTGCATTATAAAATACTTCTATCACAAGAAAACAGGAGGAGCGACATATGAAAGTTCTCATCGCCATAGATTCCTTCAAGGGAAGTCTTTCTTCCATGGAGGCTGCTGCTGCAATAAAAGAAGGCATTCTTCTTGCCTCAGAAAATATCGATGTGAATATCCGTCCTTTAGCTGACGGCGGAGAAGGAACTGCCACTGCCCTGACTATGGGAATGCAGGGAAAAACAGAAGCCGTCACGGTCACAGGCCCTCTTGGCGATCCGGTAAGTGCCTCTTATGGCATTCTGCATAAAAAAACCGCCATTATAGAAATGGCTTCTGCCGCAGGCATTACATTAGTTCCATATAAAAAGAGAAACCCTCTCCATACAACAACCTTCGGCGTTGGTGAAATGATCGCAGACGCCCTGCAGAAGGGATGCCGGCATTTCATTATCGGAATAGGCGGAAGTGCCACAAATGACTGCGGTGTCGGAATGCTGCAGGCACTTGGCTTCCGTTTTCTGGACCAGTCCGGAAACACTGTCTCTTACGGCGCAGATGGTGTCAGAAATATAGTCAGCATAGATGCCTCTCTTGCAAATCCCCTTCTTGCAGACTGTGATTTCCGGATCGCATGTGATGTCACAAATCCCCTCTGTGGCGGAAATGGCTGCAGCTACATCTACGGTCCGCAAAAGGGTGCAGATCCTGCTATGATCTCTCAGATGGATGCATGGTTATCTGCTTTTGCCGATCTGACACAGAAAATCCATAACAAAAAAGCTGATAAAAACATGCCCGGTGCGGGCGCAGCAGGCGGTCTTGGTTTTGCATTTTCTGCCTATCTGGGCGGCAGACTGCAATCCGGTATTTCTATTGTCTTAGAAGAAACTCATATGGAGGCTGCCATACAGGATGCTGACCTTATCATCACCGGTGAAGGCCGCCTGGATAGTCAGACAGTTATGGGAAAGGCACCTGTCGGTATCGCCTCCCTTGCAAAAAAATACAATAAAAAAGTGATTGCCTTTTGTGGCTGTGCCGCTGATGATGCCATGCTTTGCAACACATATGGCATTGATGCGTATTTTCCTATTCTGCAAAAGCCTGTCAGCTTAGAAGAAGCAATGGATCCGGCTGTGGCCGGACAAAATCTAAAAAAAACAGCAGAGCAGGTCTTCCGTCTTCTGACCTGCTCTGCCTGACAGCTTTCCATAATTGAAAGCTGTATTTTTATTCAATCTCCAGCGTCCCGGCTGCACTGACTATAAATCCTACGTCAGCCGTGGACGCCCCTTTTTCAATCTCACTATTGTAATCCAGAGAATGGATCGTAAGTGTGCTTCCATCAGCCTGATATTCTCCATTCCAGCCATCAGACAGTGTTATCGTATCCGAAAACTGCAGGGAAATCTCCCATGATGATACATCTGCCTCCCCATTATTCGTTATTGTCAGTTGATACTGATAAAAGGTTCTGCCTTCGGATTCCCAGCTGCCTGTCAGTTTTGCATCCACCGACAGATTACCACTGTTTAACCTTTTTTCTGATACATCTGTACCAGTCTTTCCTTCTGTCTCATCTGCTTCTGTTCTCTCAGATACACCGGATCCATTATTTTGATTTTGTGTTTTATCCTTGCTGTCTACGACGGTCTGCGTACTTCCATCCTCTGTCTTTACTGTATGGAGCATATCCATGATCCATTTTCCGCTCTCGCTCAGATCTTCTCTGGTAAAATCGGAGGTTTTCCGGCAGGAAGAAGCGATCAATGCCGAAGTCTCCTCTTTATTACAGAAGCTCCATACCGCATAACTGATGCCGTGCTGGTCCATCGTATCGATCCAGCTCTGCGCCTGCCCAAGATCATTCCCACCGTTTCCGCTTGCATCACACAGACCGTATTCGCTGACAAATACAGGCGTTCCGGCTTCTACTGCACTTACCATTTTACTGCGCAGATCTTCTTTGTGCGTTGCTGCATAGAAGTGAAGTGTATACATAATATTGTCATAGCCTGTGATCGGATCATTTTGCGGCTTTTCAATTTCCTGGCTCCAAGTTGGTGTGCCAACCAGTATTACCGCTTCCGGGGCATTTTCACGTATCACAGGAATCACCTCATTGGCATACGTCTTGATATCCTCCCAGCTGCAGCCGCTGTTTGGCTCATTACAGATCTCATACAGCACATGCTTTTCGCCTTTCAGCTTCTCCGTCATTTCTTTAAAAAATTGCAGGGCTTCCGCCTTATGGGTCAAAGGATTGCTGTCATGCAGAATATGCCAGTCCACGATCACATACATATCCGCCTGCTTTGCATATTCGACACCGTCTGTCACAAGTGCCTTCAGCTTTTCCTTGTCTCCGTCTGTACAATACCCGCCGTTCTCATCCGTATACATGGCGATCCGAAACAGGTTCGCACCCCAGTCTTTGCTAAGCTGCATCACCGCATCCTGATTTACAAAGTCGGGAAACCACGCAATACCGTGTGTGCTGATCCCCCGAAGCTGCACCGCCTGTCCTTTTTCATCTACAAGCTGTGTGCCTTTCACAGACAATGCCCCATTTTGAGACGGCCGCGCCAGAATATAATCGCCGTTTTCCATGCTTTTCTGCTCTGCCGCTGCATCCTTTTCATTTACTTCAGACGCTGCATCGGTACTGCTCTGTGTATCTGCATCATGCTCTGTACCTCTGTTTTCTGTCTCCTTATCTGCCTCAGCATTCCTCAGATCATCTGCGCCGTCTGCTGCCTGTTTACCCACAGTTTCATTCTCCTGCATCTGTACTGTTTCCTGCTCTACCGCCTGCTGCGCTTCCTTCTTTCCACACGCAGTAAGCCCCAGGCAACATATACATATGCCTGCTACCACTACAGTTTTCTTAAATCCCTCATATAATTGTCTCATGCTAATCCTTCTCATCCGGCGCAAACAGACCTTCCCATCTCATCTACGATCTCTTCCTCCGGAAGATTTGTGTAAGTTCTTCACTGATGGGAGATTTCGAGTTTCTTTCCGCCTGCATTTTCGCCTTATGCCTTTCTTTGCTTTTCTATAGGCATCAAATTCGAGCCTTTTGCCCCTGACATCATTATATCATTTGAAGAAGAAACCTGCATCAGAATATTTTCTTTACCATAGATCTCGGAATCAATGCCGCAATTACCCCAAATACAGGGATACATACAAGCATCGGCCAGATCACATAATGACTGGTAAACATGATCGTACCACCGGCAATCGCATATACAATGTAGTAATTCAGTAGCTGCCCTACCGTCAGTACAAGTGCAAATGCAAGTCCCATTCTCAGCATTCCTTCAAAGGAAAGCATGGAAGAGATCTGCTTTTTCGTCATACCGACAGACCATAAGGTCTTCAATTCCTGTTTCCGTTCATGGATCGAGGTGTAAGTCAGATTGACAAAATTCAAAATGCCGATCAGTGCCAGAATCGCACTCAGTACTCCTCCCACGATCAAAAACATGTTTACCGTATCTTTAAATTCCTTCAGATACATTTTTCTGGATTTAAAATCTAATTTTTGATTTGTTACATCGCAATACTGTTCTACATACGCCTCATCTGCCTCCAGATACGCCTTGTCTACATTGATCATAAATTGCAGAGCACCCTTCGACTGTGGCACAACCTTCAGATATTCCGCAGCGGGGATGGTTATATAGATGTCCATTCCATGGCTGTGCATTGGTCCCATGGCATATGGTACATCCCCGATTCCAATGACCTCATATTCCTTTGTGCTGCCATCCGGCAGCTGAACCGGTATTTTCTCTCCTACCTGATACAATGCCAGATCCGCATCATTGCCGTCACTATCCTGCATGGAGGATACAATGGCATAATCGCCGGAGCAAAAAATATTCCAGTCGACCTTATCCGTTTCCAATTCCAGTGCATGGAAGATCAGCTCATCCACACCATACAGATGAGAGCTGATCTCTTTCCGGTCGTAAACACACGAATCCCACCACTCTTTTTCATCCGGGCTTTGCACATACCAGTCAGTATGTTCCTCATATATTTTTTTCATCCTTTCCCATGCATCGCCTTCCAGCTTCTGCTCCGATTCCGCCATATAGATTGCACCGGATTCTGTAACACCATCCATTTCTCTGAGTGCTTCCATATCCTGTGCAGATACTCCCTCCAGATTTTTGTCAATAGCACTGAGATTATATAACGTGGCATCTGCAATGGAAAAATCACTGCCCGCAAAACTGGAAATATATTTATCTTCATCAAAGCAGGAAACGATCGATACTGTAACATTGATCATCAGAACGCTGAGTACCATGGATAATAGCACTGCTGTCGTTCTCTTCTTATTTCTTTTCAGATTTTCCCATGCCATGGAAAACGGCGTTACCCGCTTTGCCTTTTTATGCTTTGACAGCTTTTCTACCGGACAGTCACTGAACTTTACAGCCTCTACCGGGGATATTTTCCGAATGATCCTGCAGGGCTTTGCGCAACTGATCCTGACTGTGATCCATGCAAATACAGCACAGGCAAGAAACACAAATCCATTCGGATAAACCTTGCATGCATCTGTCAACATACTCATATTATTGGCGATCAGGGGCACTACAAAATACGAGAACAGATAGCCCAGAAGCATACCTACCGGGATTGCGATCACACTTAAAAACAATGCCTGCCTTAAAACCATTTTTTTCAACTGCCTGTTCGTCATTCCGATCGTTTTCAACAGACCATAATAATGAATATCCGACGTGATCGCAATCAGGAAGATGTTATAGATGATCAGATAACCCGACAAAATAATCATGATCAATATAACTGCAACGATCAGAACGGTTGTTGCATCCAGCTCACTTGTCGTATATGCCCAGTTAATGCCATCCTTTATTTCATCGCCGAAACCGAGTCTTTCTTTAAGCGCCTCCATTTTTCCCGTAATATTGAAGGAAGAACTGAAATTAAAATCAGGATTAATGGAGCCTGCATAGGAATTTGCACTCAAATGTCTGTTATAATCCTCCCTATTCTTCCAGACAGGCGCAAAACTTTCCTGAAATTCTTTTGAAAAATAAATTTCATTTGCCATAGTCAACGCCGGTTTTTCCCAGATCCCGCAGACTTTAAAATCTCCTTCATAGGTATCAAATCCATTGGTCAGCTGCAGATGCAGGGTCTGTCCAAGCTCATGCGGAACGCCAAACGCATCCAGAACCGCGGTACAGGTTGCCACTTCCTCATATTTTTGAGGCAGCGTTCCTGTCTCCGGATAAGAATAGCTCTGCTTTGCGCAAAGAGGCTCCGTGTATCTGACCTCCGTATAGTCTTCAGATAATTCTTCATTTAATACTTCACCAAGTACGATATTATAGGACAGATCGTAGATTTTTGTATCTGTTTTCAGCTTATCATACTCTTCCTGTGTCAGATACTTGAAACCTGCATGTGTATATGTACCGACCTGATAACAGGTTGCAGTTTCAAGCGATTTGATCAGACTGCTTGCCACCGTAAACAAAGTGCTGAGCATGACCGTTGTCAAAATGATTGCTGCCAGCAGGATACTGTTTCTCTTTTTATTTGCCAGTATGCTCTTTTTACTGATATTCGCAATACATCTTCCGTTTTGCACCTTACGCATGGATCTGACCCCCTCCCGCTAAAATGCGTCCATCCTCAATACGGATGATACGGTCAGCCATCTGCGCGATCTCCTCGTTATGTGTAATCATAACGATCGTCTGTTTAAATTTCCGCCCGGTTACCTTAAGCAAACCCAATACATCCTGACTTGTCTTGGAATCCAGATTTCCGGTCGGCTCATCTGCCAGGATAATAGACGGTTTTGTGGCAAGTGCTCTCGCGATCGCCACCCTCTGCTGCTGCCCGCCGGAGAGCTGATTCGGCAGACTGTTTTTCTTTTCGGTAAGACCCAGTACTTCAATTATCTGCTCTATAAATGCCTCATCCACTCTGCTGCCGTCTAACTGGATCGGCAGCACAATATTCTCATACACATTCAGCACCGGAACAAGATTATATGCCTGAAACACAAAACCGATCTTTCTTCTTCTGAAAATAGTCAGTTCTTCTTCTTTCAGGTCAAAGATCTTTTTCCCATCTACCAGCACAGTACCTGCTGTAGGGCGGTCAAGTCCTCCCAGCATATGCAGGAGTGTGGACTTTCCGCTTCCGGATGTACCGACGATTGCTACAAATTCACCCTGCTCTACCGACAGATCCACGCCATCCAATGCTTTCACACATACCATATTCTGGTCATAATATTTCTTCAGATTTTCTGTTCTTAAAATTTCCATTTTCTGTTTTCCTTTCTCTTCCCCCGCGCAATGGCTGTTACCATGACCGAGCTGGGATTTGCATCGCAATCTCGCTCTGATCAGCGGTCGTCGAATTAATCTGTGCAAGCACAGCTCAATTCTCCTCATCGCCATGACAAAAGATGCCGGGTATTTCTTTACAATACCCAGCATACCTTATCGTTCTTTCCAGATTCTTTCTCAAATCTTACAATGTTGCAATATTTTGAACCACAATCCTTGCAAAATCTGCTTCGCAGATAAATTGATATCGCTATAATCTGCTTCGCGGGTTATTTAGCCGTACATTTGCTAAACAAATATATGACAAGAAATGCATGACACTATCTTGGAAAACATATATCAAATGTAGAACCCTTTAAAACTTCTGACTTGACCTTTATGTATCCTCCGTTATGTTCCACGATTTCACGCGCCAGATACAAGCCAACACCTATCCCTTCTTTGTCATGCACCGTTTTTCCTCTGTAAAACCGCCCAAATAATAACGGAATTTCTTCTTCCGCAATGCCCACACCCTGATCTGTGATCCGTATTCCCGAAAAGAATTCATAGGAAAACTCTTCCACAGAAATCACCGTGCCTGCATCTGAATACTTGATCGCATTGTCCAGAATGTTGTATATAGCTTCCACTACCCACTTTTCGTCGATGTTTGCCTGATAGCTGCCACCCTCTTTTACGTGGATCGTTATCTCCTTTGCGCAGGCTTTAGGGAGCGCCTGTTCCACTGCTTTTTGGATGATCACCTGATAAGCAGTTACCTTTTGCTCATATTGAAAGATTCCTGTCTCAAGCCGTGACATTTTCACAAGTGCACCGATCAGGCTTTCCAGCTTTTTCCCCTGCGCATATATTTCGCCGGCATATTCCTTTTCCTTCTCTGTCTCCGCTGCCTCTGTCAATAGTTCCGCATACATCAGTATATTGGTAAGCGGTGTTTTTGTCTGGTGCGAAATATTGGTGATGAGCTCCTTTATGTTATTCTTTTCTTCACAAATCTTTTTTTCAGACATCGAAGCCGAGGTCAGATAACGCATCAGCTTTGTCTGCAATTTTGAAAGCTCACTTTCATCAAAGCAGTTTTCCTCAAAAGTGCCTGCGATCGCATCATCCAGCATCTGATTTAAAATTTCATATTCGTTTCTTCTATATTTCATGTTTTCACCTATGCTGCCATCACAAATATCTGCTATCCGGCAGATATGCCGCTATCCTTTAAAAACATATCCAATACCGTATATAGTATGGATCAGCCGCTCACCAGGGCTTTCTATTTTATCCCGCAGTCTTTTTACAGTGACAGATAATGCATTTTCATCTACATACTGCTGATTCTGCCATACATGGTCGATCAGCTTTTCCCGGGAAAGCGTGATCCCTTCATTTTCCGTAAAATATTTCAATAAACGGATCTCCGTCTTACTTAATTCGATTTCCACACCGTTTTTCTGAAACAGTAAATTGCCGAAATCCAGAACCAGACCATGCTTTTCATATCTGTTTGCATATTCTGCCTGTCTGGCACCTGCTCTTGCCAGCAGATTGTTCACACGAAGCCTTAGCGTCATGAGTGAAAATGGTTTTGTGACATAATCATCTGCTCCCAGCGTCAGTCCCATCACCTCGTCAAGTTCCGTATCGTTCGCCGTCAGTATCAGGACAGGCACGTTAGATATCTTTCTGACTTGTTTCAGGTAGTCAAATCCGTTACCGTCCGGCAGATTAATATCCAGGATCACAAGATCCGCCTGCTCTATATGCTGAATCTCACCTAGTGTAAAAAACTCACGACACTCATATGCTTCATTTCCAAGCGTCAGCTCAATTCCGTGATTCAGTGCCACGTCATCTTCTATGATGTAGATTATCTTTTTGTCTCGTGCCATTTTGCTCTCCTGCAAGTTATCATTACATTTCTCTATCAATCCGTAAACTCCAGTTCTTAAATGACCATCTCATTACAGATTTACATGATTTTGAATACTTACATCATAGCATATTTTCAAATGTTTGGAATTTCTTTTACACGCTTTCTCTGTATTTACAACTTTGCTCTTGCAACAAGTGTTTCAAATCCTTAATTAAATAAATATTCAAGCATACGAAAAGAACCAAATTATTTTTTTGGTATCGTCTATCACGGGTACTACCGATAATCTCAATATGGTCGGAAGGACCTTTTAAAATATCTTTTGTTCGACTTTCTTTCAAACCTAACAATTCACAGAAATCCCAAATACCATATTCTTTTCCATCTTCCATAAATTCAAGAATTCTATCATATTGCATCTGAGTTTTCTTAGTCACTTTCTTACCGCCGCTTTTTATCGCCGCTTTTTTGGAACGAAAGCGTCGGCACACCGCTTCCGGCACGTTCACCGATATTGATAGGATTATTTTTTCTTCCCTGTGATGCCTCCACATCAATTACTGCAACACGATTTTCATATTATGATACTTGGCTACAACATCCTCAAAACCAACAGATTTGTATAGCGAATATCCATCCTCTGTTGCTTTTAATTCAACAATGCTCACACCTTCTGCTTTGGTGTCTTCCAACATCATGGTCATTAATTTCTTTGCATACCCCTTCTTCCTATAATCCGGCTTTGTATAAACATTTAAAACGGTTCCTGTCTTCCCGGTAATAAATGACGGGCTCATAGGCTTTTCCACTATAAGCAAAAATGCACACGATACAATTTTCTCCCCATCCTTTGCAACATACACCATCAAATCCTTGTTGAGATGTTTTGTATAATAGCTTGGTAAAGTTGATTTCATCAACTCTAAGTTTTCGTCTGAAATAACGCCTAAATCTTCGTTTAAATATGCAATTCGTAAATCGGTCAATACACCGATATCTTTTTTAGTTGCTTTATCAAATATCACTATTTTTCCTACTCTTGTCTAAGCATTAGCAAATCCCAATTTAGCAATCATTTCTTCGGACTATATTTTACCCCTGTAAGAAAACACATAACTGGTATCCTAATACTTATATCGCAACACATAAAAGTTGCCCCATAAGCCAATAGCACAGTACCAATAAACAAAACACCGCTATGGTTTCCCACAACTCCATACAATATATACTGAAATAAAACAACCCATACAAAATGGTAAATGTAAAACAGAAACGACCTCTTGTTCATGTAGCTTGACACTTTGCCACTAGAATTTAAATATTTTTTTGCCAAGCCAATCAAAGCAATTATCATAAACCACTCAGATACATACTTGGCAACTGCATTCATCAAGACAAATTCTTTATCTGCCCAAATAAAGAGATATGTATTTAGAATTGTGGCTACCAATCCAACACCAAACAACAGCCAACAATTCTTTTCTGCCTTATTTATAATTTTTTCATCAGCAAATACATAATAGCCAATCATAAAGAGATACAGATACTCAACAAGGCTTTTCCCACCTATCGATAGCAACTCACTTAACAATGGCAACGGTAATCCCAAAAGACAAATAATCCAAATCGGAATTATTTTTTTCGATTTAAAACCCATTCTTTTTGATAGGGTTATTACTCCTACACCAGCAACAGAAATAATTAACAGATATAATAAAAACCAAAACTGACCTAAAGAAAATCCTCCATCTGCTCCAATCAAATCCGTATACTTTGTAAAAAAAATAGCGTAGTGTTCCACAAATCCACCACTGTAAGAATAATTAAAGCAATTCGCCAAATACGTCATAATCGGCATTAAAACAATTGTTCCAAACACAAGCGGAACACACAATCTTTTTACTCTCTCGACTAGGTATTCCTTATTTGTCCTCTTTTGCAACGCAAATTTTGTACTTACTCCTGCTAACACAAACAGCAAGGGCATAAAATACGGACTGAAAAATACAATGATACTGCTAATGAATCTATTTCCTTCAAAATAAATATAATTTGGTTCGCCCCAAGTATTCCACGCCTGAGCTGTATGATATGGTATCAGTATCAAGAGTATTATCCATCTTAAATTGTCAATATAATGCTTTCTCATGCTCTAAAACAACTTTCCATAACCATTCCCGCAAAATTCCGATAAATCTTTCGACCTATATTATATCATCTGCAAAACACGACTACAACTAACTAAAAGACGTCCTATGCAGTATTTTCCCCTGCTTAGGACGCCTTTTTTATTCCGCTTTCTTAATCGGATGCCTTATGATTGTTTTCCACTTATCTGCCGGAATCTTTCTTGCATCAGACAAATAAATTTCATGGTGAAGCCTCTCTTCATTGATATCATTCACATAACCATTTTCTTCAAGAAATTCGTCCATGATGGCAACACTCTTTGGCTCTTCATCAAACGGACCTATATGCATTATTTGGACGCATAACCCTTCCTCTATGGTTATGAACTCTGCAGAAGAACAATCTATTTTTTTCTTATTTGTTGCCATTTTCACTGCCCAGTCAAAATCCTTTTCGGATACAAAATCAGGAACCCTAATGACTGAAATCCAGCAAAATGCAGACTTATCGCTATAATCCACACCGAAAACATTTTCCTGCCACCAAAACCCTTCCAGCGGCGGAACCACATATTTATAAAAGCCTTTTATTTTATAATCCGTTTTATAGCTCATTTTCAAGATATAAGCTACTGCATACAAAACACTGATTGCCTGTTGATACGCCCCACCTTCTTCATTAGGATCCCCACTCCCCCTAACTGCAATGTAGTTTGCCTTCGGTACATTCACAATTTCAGGTTTAATCTTTGACCTATAGAACTCTTTTGAATCTTTTTTGAAATCGTACGCCATTCTTTTAATCTCCTATTTTAAAAAATTTCATCTAAAGTAATCTGTTTTCCTGCAGCTTTATCCTCAAATTCATGCATATAAACAAAGAGTTTGTTGCTGTCACAAATCATACCACTCCGTACGCACTCATCCTTAACCAGTTTCATCAATTCCCTATTCTTAGGCGATGGAACCTCATAAGTATTTCCAAATGTTCGGATATACTTCTCTTTCATCCCCGGAAAATGCTTGTCTAATTGCTGATAAAAATATTCCCTGTCACCTTCCCGCAGGGTAACCCCTATATCAAACAAAAGAATTCCATATACTTTCGCCTCTTTGCAATACTCCAACAGCCCGCGAATATTTTCTTCCGTATCGTTTATAAACGGTAATATAGGCGTCATCCAGCATATCGTCGGAATTCCTTCATCTCGCATAATCTTCAAAATCTCAAGTCTTCTCTTGGTAGTACATACCCCCGGTTCCAGAATTTTACACAGTTCTTCTTCATAAGTAGTCATGGTTATCTGCACTACACATTTTGTTTTTCTGTTAATACTCTTTAACAAGTCCAAATCACGAAGTATTAAATCTGATTTCGTTTGAATCGCAAGTCCGAACTCATATTCATCGATAAGTTCCAGACATTTCCTAGTTAGCTTAAGTTCCTTTTCAATCGGCAGATACGGATCACTCATAGCACCGGTTCCAATCATACAACGCTTTCTTTTTCTGCGTAGTGTCTCTTCCAAAAGCTTAGGTGCATTCACCTTAACTGCAATATCCTCAAATGCATGTTCCATCTGATAACATGTACTTCTGGCATCACAGTAGATGCATCCATGAAGACATCCCCTGTAAAGATTCATTCCGTTTTGTGGACTCAGTATTGACTTTGCAACTATTTCATGCATGGTATTTCATCATCCTTCTATTTCTTTTCCAACAAGCACTTAATCATCTTACACGCCGTAATACGTGCCCCCGGCGGATTATCTCCATGCTCTGTATCATTTGAATAATCCGTCAATAATTGACATGGAAAATCAGTACACTCTCCGCAAAAGGATAGCCCTTTTTGCATCACACATGCCGCAACCGGACATGGTATTTCCTCTGCATGAAAAGGCATTCCTTTTGTCGCTACGCAACCATTACAATTGCAAGGTTCTTTATACGCACAATTTGTACAATCCAAGCCACAATATGTCGTCACTAAAATTTCCTGCTGACGCTTTTTGCTAAAGCTATGAAGCACCAATGCATAGGATTTATCCAGCATTTCCATTAATAAATCATCCGGCACCACGCCCTCAGGCTTAACAGAATTCCAGTGCACTTTATTCATATAATATCCGGGAATAATATCTTCATATTGCTGTCTGAGAAAATCTCCATCCAAGGGGTCCAGTTTCAAAGTTATATAAACAGGTTTATTCTCGTTTGCCCCATCCAGACATATAGCAGCAAACATTTTTCCCCCTATCATATAGCGAATCCAATTCCACTCTTCTTTCAGGTCTTTGGTTACACCTGTCTTATTCATCAGATATTCATCCATGCATACTTCATTTTGACTCATCTCCATTATTTATATTGTTGTAAGGTCTTCTGTAACTCTGTGCACAACTCTATGCGTATCTCCTCAGGCTCTAATAAAATTACTTTATTTCTAAAGGTAAGTAACCAAGTAATCAGATTTTCCTTGTCCGTGTACTCTGCCTGAAATAACAATTTCCCATCCGCCTGCTCTTCAAAACATTTTGTTCCAAATTCTTCCACCAGACGCCATTTGCAGTCTGCTTCAAAAAGCGCTTTCACATGAATTCCTCCCGGGAAAACTTTCTCAACCTCTGTAAAATCCGGAGTAACGACCGGACGCTTTTCAAAAATGTGTTCCGTCACCGCAAGCTCGTCCAAACGATTTAGTTTAAAAAGCCTGTAATCTCTTCGGATATCACACCAGCCCCACACATACCAGTTAGACCACCGAAATACCAGATAATATGGCTCTATGATTCTCTGAGCTTCTCCCGATGGTCCATAATAGTAAAATGTTATTTTGCGACATCCCTTAATGGCACTGCGGATAATCTGAATTTTTGGTGCTAACGATTCCTTATACCAGGAAGAAAGATCAATCAATAGCGACTGTTCTCCCACAAGAAAATCCGAAGAACCGGTCTCCAGTTTTTCCATCAACTGCTTATATTGGTTCGTTCCATTCACACTGTCAAGGCTGCGGATTCCTGCAAGAATATCCTGCATCTCAGCATTTGTAATCAAAGTCTTGCTGATTTTATAGTTATCCATAATATAAATTCCGCCGCCAGTCCCCTGCCTGGTTGCAATCGGAATCCCTGCTTTACACAAGTCTTCAATATCCCTGTTTATGGTTCTTCTGGATACTTCAAAATGCTCCGCAAGAAAAGGTGCTGTAACCATATCTTTTTGTAACAATACAGATAGAATCCCTATCAGCCTTTCAATCTTCATTTCGCTTAATCTCTTTCCTTTATTATAATTTACCACCTTCAACACGTCATCTGTATGTCATGTTTGGAAAAATTATAGCCAAAAACGGGTGAAAGCACAACTGAAGCATCTATACAAAAACACCCCAAGCAGTACCTCTACCACTTGGGGCATCCCTTACCGGCTCATTCCGGCAACCTTCCTGTGTACCCACTCCTTCGCTTCACCAATTCGCTCCCGGAACACATCCAGCATGTTCCTTCCGCCTATTACAAACTGTTTCATGAATTCATAGGCTTTTTCCAACTTATCCTGCAAAACCTGTATCTTGTTCCGTAGCTGTTCATTCTCGTAGGTCAAATCCACCACCTTATCAAACAAATCCGTATTCTCTGAGTCCGTTGATATGGCGTGATATAAATCCATTGCGATTTCCCCAATAGCATGTAAGATTCTTTTGGTTAAACATTGCATACTCTGTAGACAGATTCATACTCTGTTGCATCGTCAACATTAAAAAACTATTTAATCCTTCAAAGCCTTCGTAAACAGTTATACCATAACAGTCGCCACCTCTTCCCAGAACACTGTAAAAAACAGAATCCTCATCGTCATCTTTGATAACCCCAATCAAATCCAAATCCCAGAAAATTTCCCATGGCTTTTACTCTTTAATGCGTGTTGCCGACTCATATAATATTTTCCACTGTTCTAAAGATGCCTCTTTTCTCATTTGTCACTCCATTTAATCCATACTCTTGTTATTAATTTTCGTCGCTATCATTATCATTTATATCCAATATAATCCATTCGCCTTTCTTGTTTGACCCGATACGTTTTATGACACCTTTTTCAACCATAGACTGCAATGCTCTCTTTACAGTCGAATCTGAGCAACCAAGACGCTCTGCCATCCCACTGCGAGTCAAGGTTGGCTCTCTTCGTAAAATTTCTACTATTTTTTTCTCCCGCTCATTCAATTTTATCGGGTCATTTATTGGGTCATTTATCGAGTCAGCATGACCCAATAAAAATTGACCACTAATATGCATATCTCTATTATGCAACTCGTTCTTCTCATCAAGCAAAAGATTTCTCAAAAATTTTTCCAAGAATTCTGTTGTCTCATAGATACCAGCCTTAATATTGTTATAATTTGCACGAACTAAGGCATTCCTAAAATACCAGGAGTTTTCTGCAAACAAATCATTCTCGGTCTTAAATCCCAACATTCTCAGATACTTAATAAAGAACACTGCGGTGGTTCTTGTATTTCCTTCCCCAAAAACATGAATCTGCCATAGTCTGGAAATAAATATTGCAAGGTGATGAATGGTTTCATCCATTGTCAATCCATTAAATCTAAAATTTCGTTCCTGTGAAATATCATATTCCAGTGTCTCATGCAAATCTATCACTCCGCCATAGGACACAGAATCTCCGTCAAGTATCCATTCTTTCTTGGATATATTATAATCGCGTATTTTTCCTGCATGCGAATATATACCCGTAAACAATTCACGATGAATGGAAATATACTGAGTCGTCGAAAAAATAAAGGATTTATCAGAAAGAAACTTTGCAATTCTTGCAGATACCTTATCCGCCTCTTCTGTTCTTGCTTCACTTTTTAATCTTCCATCTTTACTCTCATAATAACTATCAATAAGCGCCCTTGCCTCATCAACAGAAATTTCGCCATCAATATTCTTCTTTGCTGTTTCATACAAATACGCAGATGGTTGCAATCCGTCTACATCCTGTAATCCGATGGCAGTCCGCCATGCCTGTCCTAATTCTTTTCTTGTTGGCGGAAGATTTTTTATATATTCATCAAACGGATCTTTTTTTATTTCTTTCACATTATATCTCCTCATTCTATTGAACAAAAATAAATGTTCTGTCCAGTCACAATTAGCCTATTTATATATCGAATCACCAGTAATTCCTTCGCTCTTCCAATTGTACCAATGCATTCAATAACTGCTCCTAAAATTCCACTTTTGAAAGGTCAAAAGTATTTTTCAATAGGCTCATCTCTTTTCTATTCTATGATTTATTTTATCTTACTTCTCATCTGATAATTCTTTCACATCATTTTTATTTTATATATTTAATGTTAACATAGTAATTTAAAATTGTACACAGGTCTTAATAGTACAAAAAGAATCAATTTACATCGCTCCGCTTCATTTCAGTCACGACCTCAGTCAAATAAATAAGCAAAAATAAACCCAGAAACAAGCTTGTTCCTGGGCTATATTTTTACTTATTTACTTGGCTCATTGCCATCGCGTAAATTACTCAATGATTGTAGCAACACGGCCTGATCCAACAGTACGTCCACCTTCACGAATAGCGAATGTAAGACCCTGCTCCATAGCGATTGGATGGATCAGTTCGATTGTCATTTCTACGTTATCGCCAGGCATACACATTTCTGTACCTTCTGGTAATTCACAAACACCTGTGATATCAGTTGTTCTGAAGTAGAACTGAGGTCTGTAGTTGTTGAAGAAAGGAGTATGACGTCCACCTTCATCTTTTGTTAAAACGTAAACCTGAGCTGTGAACTTTCTGTGGCATGTTACACTACCTGGTTTAGCAAGAACCTGTCCTCTTTCGATATCTGTTCTCTGGATACCACGAAGAAGTGCACCGATGTTATCACCAGCCTGAGCCTCGTCTAACAGCTTACGGAACATTTCGATACCTGTTACAACAGTCTTCTGTGTTTCCTCCTTAACACCAACGATTTCAACTTCGTCAGACATATGAAGAACACCACGCTCTACTCTACCGGTAGCAACTGTACCACGACCTGTGATAGAGAATACATCTTCGATAGGCATCAGGAATGGCTTATCTGTATCACGCTGAGGATCTGGAATATAAGAATCAACTGTATCCATAAGTTCCATGATCTTGTCGCCCCACTCGCTCATCGGATCTTCCAGAGCTTTCAGAGCAGAACCTTTGATGATTGGGCAGCCTGTGAAATCATATTCCTCTAACTGCTCTGTGATTTCCATTTCTACTAATTCAAGTAATTCCGGATCATCAACCATATCACACTTGTTCATGAATACTACGATGTAAGGTACACCTACCTGACGAGACAGAAGGATGTGCTCCTTTGTCTGAGCCATAACACCATCAGTAGCAGCTACAACGAGGATAGCACCATCCATCT